>Ga0214919_10001346_pt1 | contig 40444 bp, 45 predicted proteins | sample LL1503_MetaG_FD_177994 | JGI IMG/M metagenome (GOLD analysis project Ga0214919, IMG submission 177994) | Freshwater microbial communities from Lake Lanier, Atlanta, Georgia, United States - LL-1503 | ecosystem: Environmental > Aquatic > Freshwater > Lake | place: USA: Georgia | collected...
CCAATTATCAATAAAATTATTAGTTTCTCTAGATATAGGTTTTTTTGAAATTTCTATTCTTTTTTGGGTCATAAATTTATCTACTATATTTCTCTAAAATTTCTTCAGTTAAACTACTAATTTCTTGAGCCGCTAAGGGATCTTTCATAGGCTCTTCTATTACTGTAGATCCAATTGCTGCGCTTTCTGCATAAGCAATTCTCTGACAAACGTGATTTTGTAATACATCCATTTCATAATGGGTCAAAGCGCTTTCTATATCTCTCCCTATAGCAGTATTGACTATTTTTCTATTTATTAAAAAAGCGCATTTAATATTTTTAATATCTTGTAACGGCTCTGATACTTCCTTAATTAAATTAACAACTTCACTTGCTGCCCAAATATCATAAGGAGAAGGCTGTACAGGCATTACCACAAGATCACTTGTAACAATAGCAGACTTAGCGACATCATAAATACGAGGGGGGCCATCTATAACAATATGATCATAATTTTTGGATAGCTTTGTTATTTCTTTATGTATAATTGGTTTTGTTATACTAACTACTGTGAAAAGGCTTTCCTTTTTCCTTATAGCAGCCCAATCTAGAGAACTTCCTTGAGGATCGGCATCAATTAATAGCACTTTAAATTTTTTCAGTGATAAACATGTAGCAACATTTATAGAGAGTGTTGTTTTTCCCACACCCCCTTTTTGATTCAAAAAAGAAATAATCATATATAAATACCTTCCAAATAAAAAGCATATTAGCATTAAAGCATAAATATGTTAAAGCATAAAACACTATTATTTGCTAAAATTCCCTAGTGATTTGTATTATTGCAACTAATATATGTTTATATGTTTCGGCATTTTAATGTTAAAACATACAAATATATTATACTTTATTATATCACTACATTTAATACTGCTACTTCGTTAGTTACACAACAAAAGGCATAAAATGTACAAAAACAAATATTTTTTATTGACAAGACAAGTATATATGATCAATATTTAATTTATATCCTACATTTTTTGTTAAGTAGGTGTAAATATAACTAATAAATGTTTAAGTAGAAATGGATAATAAAAAAGCTGTAAAAAGAGTATCTCTTGATTTTCCAGTTTATTTATTGGAACAAATAGATTCTATTTGCGATGCAAGTTTTATTACAAGAAGAAAGTGGTTCATTGATGCCGCTAATGAAAAACTTGAAAAAGATAAGTTAAATAAGATTGATATGTTAGTACGAAAATAAAAAATAAGGTGTTAAGCACCAAGAAAACCGCCTAAGCATTTAACACCATATAAGAATAAGAATTGGAAGCTCCTATTTCTTCAATATGGTACAATAATTTTCCTTAAAATGCAAGTTTTTCTTGTTCTTGACTCCTAAAAATAGGAATTTTTAAAGAATTATGGAAGCAATTGCACGTTGTGTTGCAAACAAGCAATACAAAACTATTCATCACCCTATATTAACTGGGAACATTACGCCTCATGATTGGTACGAGAAATTTACTAACAGTCGGGGAAGGCCTGATCTTTCATTAATTTCTGTTCTTTCAGAAATTGTTTACTGGTATCGCCCTAAAAGAATAAAAGATAACCAAACTGGGAACGTTAATTATATAAATAAGTTTATCGGGGATGCCTGGCAGACTTCTTATGAACATTTCGAGAAAAAATTCGGGTTTAATAGGGAAAAACTCCGGAGAATTTTTGTCAAACTAGAACAAATGGGTATTTGCTATAGAGAGTTCCGCAATGTTAAATTAAGAGGCCAGACTTATAATAACAGATTATTTATTCATTTAAGTTCTCAGTTTTTAAGTTCTTATACCAATAATAAAAAATTTGCTGAACTAAAAACTCATGAAAATCACGTTAAACCCGATTTTTCTGCGCTTAAAAGAGAGGAGGGCTCTCCTCATTTTAGAGGAGACCATATAGATAATGAGAATAAGAACAATATATTTAAAAATAGATCTACAAAATCTAATTTTTGCCAAAATTCTTTTGGAAAAGAAGAGTGGGTAAAAAAGATCAATTCATCAAATTGTAATAAAACTAGAGAATTGAAAGACTTCTACCCATTAAACAAAGATGATTGTTATAAATTACAATCATTATCAGGAAGAGAGTTTTCATTAAATAGCATGAATGAGATATTACTTGATATGTCAAAACGTTTAACAGATCGCTGCTTTAAAAGCAAAAAGGCATTTTTAAGCTATATGGGGAAAGTTTTCTGCCATGAAAAGAGGGATGCCGTAAAAATCAATAATGATAGCTTTAAAATTAGAAATAATTTACACCCAAAGGAAATAGAAGATAGAGAAAGGGAAAAATATTTAGCAAATATTGAATTAAGTAAAGAAATATCGTCTGAATGGCAACTTAAGAAGAAATTAGCATCGAAACTGCAATCAGGGACAGCTTATAAACTCTTAAAATCATTTGAAGATATAGATGTTAATAATGGAATATGTAACCTTTACCTCTCGAAGTACTTGGAACTAACTAATATAGAGCAAAAAATAATTTTGCAGGAAGTACAGGCAACTTACCAGCAACTTAATTCTACCGATGAGGGGTTAGGTAGTGTGGAAAGCTTAAAAATAATTATGCCGGTAAAAGCGACTACCACCTCAATTGATCAGAACAAAATGAAAAAATCATTATTACCGCCAGGAATGTGGGGTAGGGTGAGGCAAAGCTTAATAGAGGCTTATGGTGAGGCGACTGACCGTAACTGGTTTTCAAAACTTACGGCAAATATTGATGAAGAACGGAGAGAAATTAAGCTGGAGACTCCAACTGATTTTGTAAAAGACTGGATAGAAACTAATTACTTCGATGTTATAGAGAGGTTAGTTAATAACGAGCAGTTTAAGGTTTCTTTTTCTCGAGTTTGGTAAAAAACCTGATACTACTCCTTGCAACAGAGCTAAGAGGTATCTATCTAAAAAGTTTCAACTAGTTTATGTTGAAAGGCTTTATAAGCGGGTTTGCCTGAACCTTAATTCTTTACATATTTGCCTAATTTATTCTCATCTCCGTATTTACTAAATGTATATGATCGCTGTCTATGCCTATTTCTAAAAACCTAATTTCATACCTAGCTTCAATGCCTTCGCAAATTTTACATAAATACTCATCCAATTATCCGTTGAATATAACTTTCCTATACTTGGCTGGTGTTACTAAGTGATATATTATTACCGTTACATTATGGTTCTTGTGTACATACCTATATCACGGAAGCATAGCTTCGGGGAATTAGACCATAAGAGATTATTACAAAATATTAACTTTATTAGTACAGAAAAATGCTCGTGTCAAGTAAATAAATATAGTCATGTTGTAAATATTAAGGGGATAAAATAGTTACTCTTAATCCACGCAGGATAATAGACTAGAGGCAATTCGAATTCTAGAAATATGGTGAGGATGTTTTTGATGAACTCAGCTTTTTTTCCTAAAACCTAAGAAGATCTAACTTGACTTTTGTAAAAGACAAACTAAAATACCTAATAAATATTAAATCTTTTTTTATAGATTTATACTTTTGTTAAATATTAGGAGGAGCAATTATGTCTATTTTTAGCTTTTTAGGTACAAGCAAGACTCATTACAGTAATGCATCAGATTACTTTTCAAAAGCAACGGAATCTGCTGGTAATATTGTAAGTAGCCTATGGTCTAGTGTGTCTAACGTAGAACCACAAACAGTAAAGAATACAGCGGTGGCATCGGTAGCATCTTGGCATAGTTATGAGTATATAGCAGGAAAAATTATATCTACAAATGCAGCAATTAATTTTGCAAAATGCTTTAGTGCTAATAGCGAACTAAGTATGGCTGCAAAAGCGACACAATGTGCAGCTAGTGCATTAGTTACCAGCCCAGTAAGTTGTATGGCAGGTCTAATGGCAACAACAATATTAGTTGCTAATTACGAACATATTATTCCTGTTCTTAAAGGAACTGCAAATTTAACTTGGGAAGCTGCTAAAACAGCTTTTTACGCTTCAGCCGCTGTCGCTGAAACAACTTTAGGTTCCGCATTATACGTAGATGAGTGTGTATCTGATGCATTATCATACACAGGTAAGTTTATATATGACTCATTAAACCCAATGTCTGAGTTTACTACAGATCTCGCAGGGGAATTTGCAGAAATAGGTATTCTAACAAGCTAATTGCTTCATTTTATAAATAGAATTACGATAAACATTCTATATGAATGTTTATCGTAAGCAGTCAAAAATCTCACCATAAGAATTAGCGGTATACCTTTAGAATTATAATCCTGAGATATCATAACATTCAAGGTTATGAGTAAAAGGAAGTTAGGTTGCCTATAAAATAGGCAACCTTTATGAACAATATTGAGATGCCTAGTTTGCTAGTTAATCCACAAACTTACCCCCAAAAATGGGGATAATTTTTTAATTATAACTTGAGTGGTTTATTGCATTGATCAGGTGCTGCTTAAAATCCTGATTTATCTTCTGCACTCCTTATACCTTACCCAATTTAGCCTTATTTCCTATTAAGAGAATACTACCTAATCAGGTTTTTATAAAACTTTAACCGGCTTATGCATTATCTGAAACTTCAGATGTTTCACCAGTAGGGTTAACAGACTGATCGTGTTGTTCGGAAACTGTTTCTCCTTTTAAGGATTTTACTGCTTCTTTATGCTTAGCAGAATCGGCATTCATAGCATGCCCAACTTTTGTTCCTTCTGGCATTCCTACAGCCTTGCTGACATTAGTGTCTAGTTTTTTAGTACCTTTATCTATCTCTTTACTAAGTGTTTTTGCTAATTTACTCATCATAACCTCCATTAATTTTATGTGTATTTTGATTAAAGTGAAATAATGCCAAAGATTTACTCTTTAATAGACAATTTTCCTACCATTAGTGTACTAGTATCAATAAATTTACACTATAAGTAGATTATATATCATCTAAATTTATAAAAAAATAAAAATTTGCAGCACATACACGTACACTTACTTAATATGCTTAGTTTAAAAAAGTGGTTGGCTTTTTAGCAGGGGTGATGTTTTTAAAAGATATTTTTGTTTAAAGAGAAATTTATCTTCTGACTCAACCTCTATGGTTTATAAGGCAAAGATCTAGTTGATTTACTAAAGGCTTGACGAATTGTTTGTATTTAACCAGAATAAGAATAGGGTGTTTGGTAATAGCGTATAATTTTAACTAATCGGTAAATTTACTTTTTACGTAAAGTTAATTTAATCATAAATATTGTTAGTGCAGATCATATAACTGATAGTCTTACAAAATAAATAGTAAAATAGCAAACACAACCACCCTAGATGGAAGAGTAAAAATATTAACTTTTTAAAAAGATGGTTAATTGAATTATATGGTTATAGATAGAAATTAAATAGGGGAAATGTTCTTCAAGTTAGATTAAAAGTTCAATAATGGAGAAATAAGCAAAATAAAAGGAGTTAAACCTTAAAGAGCTTAACCCCCAAAGAACACTTAAGTATGAATTAAATTAAGCTGGCAAGCACGATTTAAAAACAATAAATAAGTATTTATTCATACTAACATTCTTGGTTAAAAAGTCAAGGTTTAACTCCTTAATAAAGGAGTTATTATGCAATATATAGAAAAATTACCTGACCTTGTTACGGCAGAAACTTGCAGGAATTCAAACCAAGAATTGTTATCTTCTAGTAATAAAAAAAAATTATTTTCATTTTTTGATCTAGTTACAACTAAATCTTATATACCGATTATTAACTGTATTTTTGAGCATATTTTAACTAGTGTTTCTCTTTCTGCTTCAGAAAAATTATATTATTTCCTTGTCGACAGTTTAGCTACAATTAATATCAACTCAGGTAAAAAAAGAGCGGCTGCTTTACCTAGCGGAAGGTGGGCAACAAAACTTAAGTGTTCTAGAGCTCAAATATTTTCGATGCAGAAAAGTCTAGAGAAAAAGGGATATCTTATAATCATGAAGGACAAAAACAGCTGTGGCCAGAATAAAAGGAATATGCTTATTCCAACTATTCCAGATGCTGTATTTGACGATTTAAGAAAATCCCCTAGTAAGTATGGAGAACATCCACCCTATGATCCATTAATTGAATCAAAAAGAGATTATTTAGGTAGAACAAAACTATTTGTTAAACTGAATTGTAAGTTACTTTATGCTATTACATCAAATGATGAGCTAAATTCGTTTCAGAAAGTAATATGGCTGGACTTCTATATGCTATGTTATAAAAATAGCAATCTGTTTGTAAAAAAAACTACCGGCGGGGATGATTTTTCACTCGTTTCTTCTTATAAAGAGCTAGCTAATAGATATTTCTGTAATGAAAAGCATTTATCTCGCTCTATAAAGACTTTAGAGAAGTTTGGTTTCATTAACCCAGAGCGTTTTTATCTAAAAAAGGGCCAGGACGATCAGGATAGGCAGGATAGATCTTTATGGAAAATAAGCTTAAAATTATCAAAAAATTGCCGTTTATTGTTATCGGCAATAATAGATCGCTCAAGTTTTAAGGAGGAAGAGCTTACTAAACAGATAGGGACTTTTTCTGACCCTCATATCGCCAAATTTAGACTACTATTAAATAAAGACTTTAAAACAGAAAATGTAAAAAGTAGATCTACAGCAAAAATTCAAACAACAAAAACAGTTGAGGAAAATGACACTAAGATACAAAAAAATAGCACAAATAATAACGCTCAGATTAAAAAGAATTTTATAAAAGCTAAGAAGTTAAAAGACTTTTACCCGTTAACCGCAGAAGATTGTGGAATCCTACAATCTCTGTCAAAAAGAGCATTTTCGTTAAATAGTATGAATGAAATATTGCTCGATATGTCAAAACGTTTAACAAACAGACATTTTAACAATAAGCAGGTATTTTTAAATTATATGGGCAAGGTTTTTGCTTGCGAGCTGCGGGATGCAGTTAAAATCAGCAATAATAATTTTAAGATCAGAAATAATTTAACACCAGGAGAAATAAGTCATCGAGAAAGAGAAAAATACCTTAGTAAAATAGAGAATAGCTTTTGCAATTCTACTGATTCGCACCTCAAGAGAAAACTTGCTGCTGGTTTAAATCCCGCTAAAGCCTATGAATTGTTAAAAGCCTATAGTTACATTACTAGGGTAGGAAATGCAGCTTATCTTTATCTTAATAAACCTGTTCAATTATCAGAACTCGATAGAGAAATAGTTCTAAAACAAGTTCAACTACTATATCAAAATATTGATCTAGCTAATGATTGCTTTGATTTCATCGAAATACTGGAGATCATTATAACCAATAGTGATATTAATGCTGAATTTACTCAACAAAGAAGCGGGTTAGGGCCGGTTGGTATATGGAATGAGATGCGCTTTAAATTAATAGACATTTATGGGATAAGCGTAGATCGTAACTGGTTTAGTAAACTAGAAGTAATCGAAGATGAGGAAAAAAATGAAATCAACATTAAAGCCCCATCTGCATTTGCCAGAGATTGGATAACGCAGAATTACTGGAATATAATTGAAAAGCTGGCAGAAAAAGGACAGCAAAAAATATCTTTCTGCTAATCGTGTTCATTCTGAAAATTATCCTTTATTTATAGGAAAGTAATTATTTAGTTGAACTAAAGATTTAACAGTATTAACGTAGTAGTATCATAGGTAGTTAATTAAAATTACTAGTTTTGAATATAAAATAGGTTAATTAACTAGTTAAATTCAATATTTAATGGAGGTATGGTTATGTCAATAAACAGATTAGGACTAATATTAATAGTACCGCTTCTAGTAAGCGGTTGCGTAAAAAAGAAACCAGTCGTTTCTACATATGTTGTTACTGCCCCAGATAGAATCACCGTCCTACGTGGGGATTTTGAAAAAAATGTGGGCAATAAGATTTATTATGGTTTTAATAGTTATACTCTGTCCGAAGAGGCAAGAAGTCATCTTAGAAGACAAGCCGAATGGTTGTTAAGGCATCCAAGCGTTACTATCAATATAGACGGACATTGCGATAAAATCGGTGATAAAAACTATAATTTATCCTTAGGCTTAAAAAGAGCGGAAGCAGCAAAAAAATTCCTGGTCGAGCAGGGAGTTGATGCTTCCCGAATAACCGTTAGCTCATCTGGTAAAGATTGGCAAGATGGAATAAGCTATAACGACCCTTGGCAAAGTAGATTTGTTACTGTACTTATTTTAAGTGCATAATATAGGCAGACCTCAGGTTTACTAATATTTAGAAGTCTACCACAAGAGAACTTTTAAGGGGGTATTTATAATTAATACCCCTTATCTTTTGAGTAATTAACAATGATTGATACACGCAGTTTATTGAAATTAATTTCTATAGCCTTAATAAAATTTACAGTTTTCACTGATTCTGCATATGCCAGGTGGGCTACATATGATGACACTGATCTTAAAACTGAATTCTATAATGAAAATCTGATAATTAACAAAGACGGTACTACTGAGTCAGTAATAGAAATACAGGAACAGATATTAAAGGAATCTGCTAGAAGCTATGCCACAAACTATAAATTTATTTATGATGGGGTAAGTTCTGATATTACTTTAATTGAAGCAAAAACAATAAATAACGAGGCAGAATTCCCTGTTACTAAAGATAGAATTGAAGATAAGACTTTAGCAAGTATAGGCCATGGTTTTGACGAGCAGAGGCAAATATTGATTTCTTATCCAAATATTGGTATTGGATCAAAAATATATCTAAAATATAAATATACCGTAAAAGAACCTGCATTATCCGGTGTTTTTTCAAAATTATTATACTTCGGCATGGGAAGCTATTGCCAGTCAGCTAAAATAACTGTGAGTTCAGAGTTACCGCTACATATAATGGTTAATGATTCAGATTCATCATTAAATATTGTTAAAAATAAAGAGGATAATTTTCAAAAGCTGGATATTACACTTAAAAAGCCAATTTACAAGGCTGTTACAGATGAACCTTGCAGCGGGGTATTAGATAGTAAACATCTAGTATGGATATCTCTATCTAGTCTTGGAAGCTGGGAAGAGCTAGCTCATAAAGTAGATACAGATTACGATAAAGTTATTAGCCAGCCGCTACCAAAGCTATTTAGTGATATTGCAAAAGCCACTGAGGAAGCAAAGGGTGATAAGGATAGAATTGATACGGTTACCTCCTTGCTAAGTGAAAAAATACAGTACATGGGAGACTGGCGGGCAATAAAGGGTCGTTTTATTCCAAGGGATCTAAATGAAATTGCCTCTACAGGAGTAGGGGATTGCAAGGATTTTACTGCTGCTACTATAGCTATTTTAAGGTCTATTGGTTATAAAGCTGATCCGGCCCTAGTACTCAGAGGCCAGTATGAGAAACCTTTAAACATATTACCTGGTATTAATAATTTTAATCATGTTATTGTTAAAGTAATTACTAACGAGGGGAAGGTTTATTGGATAGATCCAACAAATATTACTAGTATGGCCGGTAATATTTTTGCAGATATCGCTGAAAAAGCGACCCTAATTCTAAATATGGAAAAGCCAATTTATGAAGTTATACCGGCAATTGATTTTAAACATTCGGTAATCGAAGAAAATGAAACTTTATCAGTAAAAAATAATTATTCGGCAGTTAATTATAAAGGAAATATAGCTTTAAAAGGCGAGATGGCCAATTATGTTACCGGTCTTGATTTGTACTATTCAAAGCAACAAATGGAAGACTTTGCTTTTAGAATGATTAGTGGTATCGAATTAGAGAAAGATGAACGAAAAAACCTGGTTTTACCGCAACTATCCTCCAGGATCGTCAAGGATGTAAAAGTTGAATATGAGTATGAACGAAAGAATGCTTTATTTAAAACTAACGTTAGTTATGCGCTGACCATGGGTAGTGCGCCGGAAGTAAGTAGTATAATAAATAGCCCACCTGATAGGGTGACTGATCTGCTTATGGGCGCTCCGCATATCAACACTAAAAAAACACTTATTAAAAATGCTAAAGCTAAGGGAATTAATAAATTAAATTATTCTATAGATTCTCCCTGGATTAAGGTAACAAGAACTCTCGTTAATAAAGGCAGAGATGTAGAAATTAATGATGAAACTTTAGTCTTACGCAGCTTTATTACTAAAGAGGATCTAGAAACGCTGTTATTTAAAAATTTAAAAACCAGTCTAGCTAAAGATTTGCAGAAAGCCTCAATAGTATTTGAATAGGACTTCTAATTAAATAACACAAGTAATCTTTAATAAAATTGTTGTTTAGTAGCAATATTAACATATAATTAAGGCGCTATTATAGGCTTACATAGTAGTATGTTATAATTTGTGTAAGTTTCATTTTCTATTGTTATTTTTGTGATAATGCCTAAACCATTAATGAGATTTAAATTATTTGGTCAATCTGCTGCTCAAGAAAAAGTTGGTCAACTAATAGTATGTACTCTTTATGATAGTAAAAAAGACATAGGTCTGATCTTAGAACATAATAACGAGATGTTCAGCAGTTCGACAATAAGGGGTATATTCCCAATTAACCTTTCTGTTGATATATCAGAAATGCATTTTCCTGATGGGTTTCATGCGACTATAAAGCTTTACAATGCAAGGGATGAGCAGATTAAAGATTACACTATTGATACCGATTGCTCATTTACTATTAAAATGGCGGGGGAGACTGAAGATATAACCATCACTTACGATAGTTAGTAAAGGAGAGCTAGATATAGGCTCTTTAATAATTTACGTTACAAATTAAAAAGTAGTTTGTAAAATAACTAATTTAAGTAGCCATTTTTCAGGATATGCGAGCTCATTCTGCTTATATATTCGGTATGCGCTAACGTTTTAACGATTCCTTTTGATTATTCTTACCACTCTAAGACCCGAATAAATCACCTTTTTTAATTTATTTATTTCTGAAAAATTAACGTTATTCAGCAATCTTACTGCTTAGTAATAGTTTACCTAAATATTTATCTACTTGACTCAAAGTAAAATAATAATTTACACTAACAACTATAGGTATATTTATAGAAAATTAAAAAACATAAATTTATTAAGTTAATAACTTACCGTAAGCATTATTAATTTTAAGGAGGAAAACATGAAAAATAAGTGTAAAAAAAAGATAATATTATTATTACTAGCCAGTGCTAGTGCCGGCCAATTTGGGCTTCCGGTGCCTGTCAGTCTTGCCCAGGAGCAATTTTCAGCTGCGGAATTATTGCCTTATTTCCGGATAGATTTTGGTCAGGCTCATTTCTTTCCAGTCAAGGGTTCGCCAAAGGCTGTCGGTAATAAAAAGCTACATTCTACGACTAACAGCGTGGTCTCGGCAGGCTTAGGTCTTGGAATAAATTTTGGTGATAAGTTTCGTTCAGATATTACCTGGGTTCGTCATTTAGATCCGGTTTTAAAGGCGACTAAAGACGGTGATATAGTAAAGCGTAAACCTTTGATAGATGCCTATTTTTTAAACCTATATTATGAAATAGCAAGTAACGTTAGCATCTTTAACCCTTATATAGGTGCAGGTGTGGGACTTGCAAGAGTAAGGGATAATTTATCCTTGTCTCTTATTGAGAATAATAATCTATCCAGGAGTTCGCAAAAGATATCTGCAAAGAATAACTTTGCTTATAAGTTTGTCATCGGTAGTAGTTTTGATTTAAATGAAAATGTAAAATTTGACTTAGCATATAATTATCACGATTACGGTAAGACTAAATCGGCATTAGATAGTAGAAAAAACCAAATCGGCAAAACCCACTACCGAGCTCATGTAGTAAGTGCCGGTTTAAGGTTTGGTATGTAAAAATTAATCAAATAATGAGGTATAAAATGGCTACAATGGTTGGAACACAAAAAAGTTTTACTGAGGCAATAAAGGAATTAGTCGAGCTAGATTATGATGCTCTTGGTGCATATGAAGCAGCTATTAATAACCTGGAAAACCCTGAATATAAGAAAAAATTTGAAGAATTTAAATTAGATCATCAGCGTCATATAACTGAGCTTAGTGCATTTTTATCAAGATGCAATGAAACTGCTCCTAGCGGTCCTGATAATATAAAAAAGATTCTGGTAAAAGGAAAAGTAGAATTAGCGTCACTTTTTGGTGATCAGAATATTTTAAGTGCTATGCTAAGTAATGAGGAAGATACTAATACTGCTTATGAGCGGGTCGATGCTAGGGTAGGCGAATCCGCAGATAGCGGTATAGCTAAGATAATTTCTGCTGGCCTTGCCGATGAAAGGAAGCATAAGAGCTGGTTACAAGCTAATATTTCCCCAAAAGGCTAGTAATTAGTTATAATAAAAAAAAGAGCTCAAAATGGAAGAGAAGATAAATAATAGCAAACTTTATGAGCTGGTCTTAAATTGCAAGATTGAGACGGAGAAAAATAGGGATAAAATAAATAAATATTATACATCTTTATTTACTGCTCTTGTATCACTTGCGCCGTTTTTAGACAAATTTACTTCTACTGTGGATTTAGTAGATAAGTATAATATACGATATGCGTTATTGTTGCTCTCTTCTCTTGGGCTCATACTTTCCTTTAGCTGGGAACTTACCTTAAAGCGTATTCATACTTATCTGCAAGGAACAGATGAATTACTAATAATTCTGGAGAAGCAATCAAAGATATCTTTTATTAGCCATATGACTAAGTATTTAGATAAAACTCATGCACCGGCTCGGGTAACAAAGCACCAAATTATAGTACCTTACGCATTTTTTGTTATTTTTGCGATTATTTTTATTTATTCAGTAATGTCAGTTTTGAGCTGGTAAATGTATAGAAAAACTTATTTTTTTAAAATTAGCAGTATAAATACTTATCTAGTATATCTAAGGTTATCTTAATTTTTATTATTATATTTATAGTTGACTTTAATATTCTTAGGCTGTTATTCTTAAAAATAGGAAATAATAAAACTGATATTATTAATTATTTAGTTAGATATCGGTTTTATGTAAAAACTCTTTCTTATTATTAAAAGATAAGTAGTCAAAAGTAATAAATAAATATATTAGGAGAAAAAAAATGGAAAATAGCTTTTTTGGTAAAGATAATAATGAAGATGTAGAAGGTATTAAAAACGACATTCAAAGTCTTGTACATCGTTTAGGTAATTTAAAAGATCAGTCTGCTGTAGCTTTAACCGAGCAAATAGAAGGGCTATCTTCAGCAATAGGAGACTTAAAGGACAAGGGCGTTGAAATAGGGAGGGACAATATGGCAGTAATGTATGCTGCTACTCGCAAGAACCCCCTAAAAATGTTAATGTGTGCTTTTGGTTTAGGGATTCTTGCTTGCTGCCTAATTAAGAAAAAAAGTTAGGAAAAGTGTTAAAGGTTCTATTATCTGAGGTACTAGATTATTATCTTAAGCCTAAAGTAGAAAAAACTGCCGCCATATATCTGAGTTATATTGTTGCAGCGCTTGGGTTACTCCTGCTCATTATTACTAATGTTGCTTATTTTTATTTAACGCATTCTACAGTTTTCTGGCTAATAGTTAGTATTACCTGCTGCTTTATTATTTCTGCGGTAATTTATGCTATAGGTTATACATAAAGCAGCATAGTCAGCATAAATTTTTGCAATCCTTACCAATCTCTAGCTTTTTAGTAGAGAACATACTAAAGAAAATCCCTACAATTATTAAAAACAAACCTCTAAATTCTTATAGATATTTTGCGGCTTCTGCTTTTGTGTTAACTACGGCAGCGCTTGTTATATATTATCAGTATGTAAAAAAACCAGAAACTGGCAAGAAAACTAATTAACTGCTTAAAATTTCCTCCCAAAATATTTCTAAATATTGTCCATTCATAATATGAATATGGTAATAGGTTTATTATTACCTTTTTTATATATTAACAAATTTACTAGTAATTTACCACAAATAATACAAAACTGTTTATTACTTGACTAATTTTGTTGGAAATTCGATTGTTACAGGGATACCTTTATATTGTATAGAGGTTAAAAAAAGTTAAAACGTGCGGGGTAATAAAATGCATTTAGCAGAGAATGAAGAGGCTACATCTATTCTAGAAGTAGGACTTTATCTAATCCATGCTTATCAAAAACTAAAATTCTTTTTAGAAGAAGCAGAAAAAATTTCTAGCGGTATTAAATTAAATATAAATGAGATAGTTATCCTCCATATAATTAGGATTCAAAAAAAACCGAAGTCGGTAACTGTCATAAATTTACTAGCCGATTTTTATGATGACTATACCATAGCCTATACTATAAAAAAGCTAATCAAATTGAAATTGATAAGAAAATCCTCTTCCAAGGAAGATAATAATGGTACTAGTTATCAAATCACCGAAGAAGGTATCAGCCATACCGATGCTTATGTTAATCTGCGGAAGGAAACTCTATTTGTTGCTTTTGAAGAAGACGCAGAAGTTAATATAAAAGAGCTTACTGAACAGCTAAGATGTTTAATACGAATATATACAAAGAGTTTCCAAAATTTAATTTTTAAAGGCTAAAATGAGTTAACATTTTTGAATTTCTACTCTAAAAATTAAATTAATATTATAGCGGCTATATTGGTCCTTAAAAAACTTACCCATGCGTAATTGTCTACTAATAAATAAACTACTAACATTGAATTATAATAAATGTATTTTCCGAAAATAGACTTGATCAACGGCGTGTATTTTACCCAAAGGGAAATTGAAGTCATTTCATGCATTCTAAACGTACGTGGGGTAAAGAAAATTGCTGCTGTCTTAGCTATTTCTCCCCGAACAGTTGAAGGTCATATACAAAATATCTTGCTAAAACTCTCATGCAATTCCCAGGAAAGCGTTAAAGATTTTGTAGAAAGATCAGAGCAAATTTTACAGATTAATCAATATTATCTTGATCTCTTAATTACCAGCTTTCTTAAACAACAATTAAAGGGAGTAGCACCGTTATTTAAGAAAAAGAAAGTAACGTGTATTGTTCATTATCAAAAAAATGACATACTCGATCATATAATTAAATGTTTGGGATTTGCAAATGTTAACGTTGTACTCAACCAGAATAATGACTTAAACGATAAGCAAATACCGGTTATTTTGTTTAATGCAAATGAAATAGAGGTCAAAGAATATGAAGGATATAAAAACCTAATCCTTGTATACAGGGATCAAAAATTTGATAGTGATACCTTAAGTAACTTTGACTCGATAAATTTAATTGATTGCAGCAAGGAAGAGAATATTCCTGAAGGAATATTCAAGATATTAAGTATATTAGCTCCTGACATTGACCTATCTAAGCCTATAATAGAATTTAATAAGCTATATAATAACATACTGAATTTAGGCAATACTAGCGTTACAGGGGTGCAAATAAGCATAGACGATGTTAGCCAGCAGAAAATTATTACCGATGTACGTTTTTTTAATAGGAAGGTATTTATATTATTGTTTGCGCTTATTTGCGTAAGCGTCCTAATTTCTATTTTGTTTTTTTTCAAGGACTCTTCATATACATTAAAACCGGTAAAAGAAATTAGCGAGCCCCAAGTAGCTTCTAATTTTTCCCTTTTACATAAAACCGTTCTGTTAGAACGCCCCGAACTCCTTGCAAGAATTGAAAATGCTTTCAAGGGCAGTGAGCCAATTGAAACCGTAGTGCTTATCGGCAACGCCGGAGCAGGTAAAACAACCGTTGCCCGTCAGTATGTTACAGGACAGTCGGCATCAATTTTATGGGAAATAAATGCTGAAACTAAAGACAGTTTAATATCTTCAATAGAGCAGTTACTTTATGCTTTGTGTGATTCCGGTGAGTCACGGGAAAAGCTAATCAAGCTAATAGAGATAAAGGACTCTGAACAGAGAGCAAAACAGTTGGTCTTGCTATTAGAACAGAAATTAAAACAGCACCCTAACTGGTTTCTCATTTATGATAATGTAGAAACTTTCAGATCAATCCAACCTTATTTTCCCTGTAATTCAAAAGCTTGGGGAAACGGTAGGGTGATAATTACTACTAAAGATATTAATATTAAAAATAATAGCCATATAAAAAATAGTAATGTAATTGAGATAGAGGAACTATCAACAGATGAAAAATATCAACTTTTTTTAAGTATTGTAGAAAGAGGTTCAGAAAATAAAGAGCTATTTTCCGATAAAATAGCTCTGGAAAAGTTTTTGGAAGAGATACCTTCTTTTCCGCTAGATGTATCTGTGGCAGCTTATTATTTAAAGGAAACCGGAATGCAATATGATAAATACCTAGAAAAAATTGCTGCTCCAAATATAGAGTTTACCGCTTTACAGGAAAATATTCTAGAAAACACGAATGATTATTCTAAGACCCGTTACAGTATTATAACCTTGTCGATTAAGCAGATAATAGCCGTCAACCCCGACTTTAAAGAATTACTGTTTTTTGTTTCTTTGCTTAATTCTCAGAAAATTCCCAAAGAATTACTTATGATTTATAAGAGGGAAGTAATAGTTAATAGTTTTATAGCTGAACTTAAAAAACATTCTTTTATCACTACTAATGCGCCAGCTGATCCAGATAATAATGACCATTTTATTACATTTTCTATGCATCGCAGCACGCAGTCAATTATTCTGGCATATCTAACAGGTTTAATAAAACTAGACAGCCAAAAGAATGTATTAAAGTCAATAATTAATCCTCTAGAAAACTATATCTCTAAGTTAGCCGAAGCTGAAGAAACTTTAAAACTTAAAGTTCTGCAAAGTAACTGCGAAGCAATTTTAGCACGTGGGCGCAATATCATAGATGGTGAAACCAAAACGTCTCTTGATACTGCTCTGGGAGTTGTTTCTTACTATATAGGCGACGACCTAAGCGCAAAAGAAATCCTAGAATCTAATTTACACAACCTACATGTCTACGATTATAATGGAAGTACTAAGTCAGCTTGGGCGTTGTTGCATTTAGGAGCAGCTTATAGGAAGCTCGGAAATTATGATAAATCCATAGAATCTCTTACCCAAAGCATAAATCTTTATAAGGCATCCCCTGAGGTGAACCAAGATATTGGGAGAGCTTTAATGACTCTTGGTAATGTTTATAGGTCAATAGGGAACTTCGTGCAGGCTAAAATAGCGCTACAGGAAGGGATAAATGTGTATAAAACGCAGCCAGTTAATCATGCCGGTATTGCTAAGGGATTACTATATTTAGGAGTAATATATAGAGAAGAAAGTGATTATAATAAGGCTAAAGCCCTACTTGATGAAAGCCTTGAAACCTATAAAACCCATCACTATCCTTATTACAGTTCTTTGCATGCAAGAATATTAACCCATTCAGGAATTTTACATTTAAGGCTTGGCGATTATAAAGTCGCACAGGATTTTTTACAGAAAGGCATAGACATATATAAAAAAATTCGTCCTGACAACCATCTTGATATAAATATGGGTATATTAAATCTTGGTGAAGTTTACGGCGAGCAAGGAGATTATGATAGGGCTAAAGAATTTGTTAATAAGGCTATTGCAAATTATGAGATGCACTATGGTAAGGAGCATTTGGTGGTCGGAAGATCATTAAATTATTTAGGGAGAATCTATATACTTGAGCAAAATTTACCAATGGCCAAGGAAGTGATCATTAGGGCTTTTGAGATATTAGAGAAGACTAACCATCCGGAAAGATATCGATCTTTAGAATTACTTGGCGATATATATGCAGAAAAAAGCAACAAAGAGCTAAAAATTGCTGGAAAAACATCCAAATATAAGCTTCTAAAAGCTAAATCGGTTAAATATTTTGAACAATCATTGGAAGTGGTTCAAAAATATTATCCGGAAAACTCATTTAATGTTAATAGGCTGCAGGCAAAAACATCTTATAGCCACCAAGAAGAAAATTGACCATTTCCTATCGCTTATCCATAACTTCATTATCCTTTTTAGATAATAAATTCTCCAATATTCACCCAGGTAAAAGATACGTGGTGCTAAATAACGTATAGCCAAGCGTAATAATGAAATGGTAATTTTCAATTATAGATTGGCAAGCGCAAGAGCCGTTATTATTTAGCGGCTATTAATTTAAAAATGGAGTGATTATGAAAAAAAAATTATCATTGTGGACGCAAGGACTAAAGCAGCAAGTGAAAACCTTAATAAAAAATGAACCAAAACAGGAATATCCCTGTTGTTTAAAATTCAAAATGTTATTAGAGTCAGGATCCACTGTACTCTACTTACCCCAAACAAGAACATATTTACTTAGCATTGACGGGGACATTACTTATTCCCTTCATTATTGTCCGTGCTGCGGTAAAGAATTTCCTGAAGATTTAACCGATAAGCTAACTCATATTGTTTATGAGGAACTAGAGCTAGAAGGTTATGACGATAATAGGCTGCCTGCACAATTTAAATCAGATGAATGGTGGCAAAAAGAAACCATGCCCTATCTATAGGGTAATTGGGTGTAAGGGGGGTATTACATAATACCCTTGAGTTAACTAAAAGTAATTAAATTTAGGAGGGAAAAATGGTACTTAGAAAAATTAATATACTAATATTAGCCGTTGTAACAGCTGTTACAACCACAACTTTTGCATCTGGCGTAGATGATCTAGCTATTACGACTGAAGTAAAAGCAAAGTTAATCCAGGAGCAAGATATACCCAAAGATATAGAGGTAACGACCAAAGGCGGCATTGTCAGTCTTAAAGGCAAGGTAGATACGCACTTGCAAGCTCATAAAGCGATAGAGGTTGCCTCAAGTGTCGATAAAGTAGTAGATGTTATAGATACTGAACTTAAGGTAAAAGAAAGCAAATCTGTTCTAACCGATTCTATCATTACTGCCAAAGTTAAAGGTAAAATCAGGCACCTATATATATATAACAAACTAGCGCCGGATTATGATTTACATGTGGAAACCACCAATCAGGTAGTGCATATATTCGGTAGTGTTAACAGAGCAATCGATGTTGATACTATTGTTGCAGCCGCTAAGGAGGTTAAAGGTGTAAAGTCTGTAAGGACTAGTATTAAGCATCCTTAAACTAATAAAGGTAAATAATAAAAATGCCATACTTAACTAATGATGATTTACCCAAAAAAGTAAAAGATCATTTACCTGCTCATGCGCAGGATATTTATAGAGCTGCTTTTAATCATGCATGGGAACAATACAAATCAACAAAAAACAGGAGGGATCCATCTGAATCACAAGAACAAGTGGCCCATAAGGTTGCATGGGCCGCGGTAGAAAAAAAATATAGAAAGGATTCAAATGGAAATTGGGGCGCAATATGATTAATCTTTAAGCTCAAAAAAATTGGTGTTTAAAAATTCATATTAGGTTTTTGCCTAATATGAATTTTTACTTATGTTCAGGTAAAAATCCTCCCACTTGTGCATCCCACATAGCTTTATATAGCCCTTTAAAGTGTAGCAGCTGAGCATGCGATCCATCTTCTACAATTTTTCCTTGATCAAAAACTAATATCCTATCCATATACATTAAAGTGGAAAGACGATGGGCAACAGTTAGAGTGGTTTTACCTTCAAAAAGCTCTAGTAAGCTATTTTGGATTAACCCTTCAGTAATTGAGTCAAGTTGGCTAGTTGCTTCATCAAGGACTAATATCGGTGGATCTTTTAGAAAAGCCCTAGCAATTGCTATACGCTGACGTTGTCCGCCAGAGAGTTTAACACCGCGCTCGCCTACTAATGAATCATAACCTTCTGGAAGTTGAACAATAAACTGATGAGCTTGTGCTTTTTTAGCGGCAGTTATTATTTCTTCTTCAGTAGCTTCAGGCCGGCTATAACCGATATTATCTTTTATAGACCTGTGAAATAATGTTGGATCCTGTGGTATAACTCCTATAGCTTTCCTTAAAGAGGTTTGGGTTACTTCTCTAATATTCTGACCGTCAATTAGAATACGGCCTTCATTAATATCATATAACCTTAAAATTAAATTAACAAAAGTGGTTTTACCGCTACCGGAATACCCAACTAATCCTACTTTTTGATAAGGGTCAATTTTGATTGATAAATTGTCAAATAAAGGATCAGAATTTTTATATCCAAATTTAACTGCATCAAAAATAATTTCTCCATCGGTAACTTTCAGAACTTCTGCATACTCTGTGTCTTTAATCTGGATTGGCATTAACACTATACTTAATCCTTGATTTACTCTACCGATTACTTCGGCTAAATCATGAATATAGTGCGAAAAATTCCATAAAATCTGGATAAGTGAAATATTTATAGTCAACACTAGAATAAAATCTCCGGAGGTAATTGCCCCCTCCTCTAGCCCTATAATTAATAACCATAAACAGATTATTTGATAAAGAACAAAAGACCCACCCTGGAAAGTACTCATTTTAAGAAAGAACCAGTCTCTTTTTTGCATGGCAAGAACTAGTTTATCAAATGCTGTTATTAATCCTTGAGTCTCTTGTTTTTTACCAGTAAAAAGCCTGATGGTCGTTATATTACTTAAAGTATCAGCCTTATAACCGACCAGGCGAGATCTTATATCAGCAACGTCTTTAGATAAATTACTTGCAGTAGCAGATAACTTAAAGGAAATAATAATAAAAGTCCCTCCCCAAAAAATGAAAACCGCAGCAAATTTGGCATTTGTTTGATATAAGGTATAGCTGGCAATTACCAAGGTAAGGACATTACCAAAAATTTGATGGACACAAATTCTGATAATATCGGGAATACCACCGATTACATCGTTAATTTTATTAACCAGGCTACCAGCAAAATGATTCTGATACAAGTCAGCCGAGTGGCTCATCATTCTCTTCATTAATTTAATTCCGGTATATTTCTGCAAATTAGGCCTTAACTTTAACCAGATAAAATCGTCAAGCCTAGAAGCAACCAAGACTACAATTAAAAGTATAATATAGAGAAGCACAGGCTCGCTTAAGGCAAGTAATACTCCCCTATGATCAATATTTTCGGTCCTATCTACCATGATTTTAAGCAAATAAGGGCCAAGGCTTACATCAATTGACCATATCGTTGATGTAACAAAGAGCCCTATTACATAAAATTTAAATTGTTTAATTGATGTAAGAATAAATGATAAAGTACTATTTACCCCTACATACTGATAGGTACGTTCCTTCTTCATACATACATTTTCTAATTTAATTAGGTTATTCCCTTGTTTTTGGAATTAGTTGGGAATAACTGTTATTTTTTGAAAAAATAGCTTATTAAAATACATGCCAAGCTAATAATTAGCGAAGTCATTATTGGAAAATAAAAGGTAAAATTGTTTTTTTTAATTACTATATCTCCAGGTAAATTCCCAAGTCTTAAGTAAGTTATTAGAGGCCAGAATATTCCTATAATAATAATTATTATATTTTTCTGCATAGCTGCCATTACCAGCTTAATCAACTACTAACTCGTTTTTAACTTCTGCTACACCTGGTATTGCCCATGCAGCATCTTCAGCTATATCCATTTCATCGAAATTAGATACTTCACCTTCAAGGGTGATTTTCTTACCTTGGACTTTTATTTTAATTCGGGAAGCATCAAGGCGTGCATGCCTTTCAAACTCTTTAGTAATTTCCTGTCTTACTTTGTCTTCATTGATGGTAATAGAAGGCTTGACCATTATTTCATTATTTATTGATTTTATCCCCCATAGATTTTTAACAGCTGTAAAAGCTGCAGTTTTTTCATATTGCCATTCTACTTCCCCGGATAAAGTGACTATACCGTCTTTTACTAATGCTTTTATCTTTTGCGCCGGCACCCACACACTTGCTTTTAAAGCGTTAATTGTATCGGTTGCGATTTCAGAATCAGTTTTCTTATAATGCAAGGAAGGATCTACCTTAATTTCATTGACTATTGCTTTGACTCCGTGAATGGCTTTTACCGTATTTTCTGCCGTAAGCTTTTCAGCAAAGCTTTTTACCTTGCCATCTAGTACCACAATATCGTGATTACCTTGAATAGCGACTGTAATATTTGCTGCGTCAAGCCTTGGTTCAAAATGAAGCTTTTCCATAACAGTTGTATATAATTTACCGTTTGCTACCATAATATTTACCTCCATAAAATTTTTAATTATCTATTAAGATTTTTTAAATCTAGCTATAAAATAAGAGTAACATATTCGCAACCAATGGTTCAACCATTTATTAAATAAAATCTATAAGTTTGGTAATAAATTTTAGACAAACCGGTTTTTTAGATTATTTTAAGATCAAGCATTTTATCTTCTAGATAAGCACATTATTTTGGTTTAGAAAAAAAATTGGGGTAAAAAAAGCCCATTGAAAAAATTATTCTCAACGAGCCTTTTCGTTATAAATAAGCAAGAGTTTATGCGAAATTTTCTACGGTTTCAAATTTACCATCTTCCCTGTGGATTACTACGTGACCTTGTTCTACTCCTTTAGCTTTCTTTTCTGCCTGTTTTATAGCCTCATCTTTTGAATCATAGGTGTCATAACTATCGGCTTTTACTTCTTTAACATGCCATTTATTATCTGATCTATTGTGGGTAACATGAAAAAAATGGCCTCTTGCTTCTGGCGATTGTCCTCTTCCTGTCATAATAACCTCCTAAATTTATAATTGTTATATTTAAGGCGATTAACTAATAGTCTTTTAGGTTGAACTAGCCACTGGGCGCGAGGAGTGCAGAGTACAGATGATGCATAAAAGATTAGCAGTTATGTAGCTAATTCAACCTAAAAGACTATTAGTTAATTTTTACCTACTATTATTAACTGTAAAAAAAACTTTATGTTAAGTCAATAATATTTTTAAACTAAAAGTATATTTATTTTAAAAATACCAATTATCCCAGGAAATGCCTCAGAGTAAAGATATTAAGATAGTTTTTAACTTAATAAAATAAAATCTGTTTTGTTTGTTAATTATTTATATTTTAAACTTATAGTATAAAATATAGTTGACAGGAAATTTAATATTATTTTATTATTTAATAATAATCTATCTGCTTAGAAATATTAATAATTATAAAATAAGAGGTTATTATGCTACACAACTTGCACAGCATAAACTTAAAATCCGAGTTTCTAAGAAATAGTAAAAAATCTTCTAGTTTGGGATGTTTTCTAGAACATTTTTTCGAGAGTTTTTTTAAGAAATATTTATTTTCGAATAATGAAAATTCTACCCAGTATAAAAGTAGAGAACCCTTACCGCAAATTGACGTAGCAGAAACAGATTCGGCTTATTATTTTCAAATCGAGTTACCAGAAGTTTACAAGCAAAATGCAGAAAAGGCTTTGAATAAAAATGAAAATTCACTTATTGATAATAAAAAACAAGGGATTACAGACCTTATAACGCAGAATTATAAAAGGGCAATTCAGCGTTCCATAACAGCTGGGATAAATATTAATGAATGTGAGCTTAACACTTCCTTCATAGATTCAGTTTTGCGCATAACGGTACTAAAAAAAAATAATAATAATAATAATCAGAAGCAGAGAAGTGAAGCGGCAAGAAAAGAAATAAAATTGTTTTTTGCTTAACCTTTTATACAAATAAATTTTGAGGAAATTATATGGAACAGAATAAACCAGAATTTAAGTTATTACTTTTATTGCTTCTAATGATCTCAGCAATTGGAGCAATAAATTGGGGACTAATAGGTATATGGAATTTTGACCTAGTGTTATATTTCTTTAGTACCAAACCGGTTATTATACGCTCAATTTACATAGCTATCGGAATAGCAGGGTCTATTTTAATGTTGTTGCTTGGGAAGCTACAGCTTAACAAATAATAAGTAAAATTATAGTATTCGTATAACAAATACAGATATAATAATCTTTAAAAAGGTAGATATTATAATAAAGGAAGAAGATTTTTATTTTAAAAGGTTATTAATGGTAAATAACCAATTGAAAGAAAGGGGGATCGAGGATTCTATGGTGCTAAATGCAATGCAAACTGTACCAAGAGAAGTTTTTGTTCCTGAAGATCTTAAAGATCAGGCCTATAATGACAATCCACTGCCTATCGGTTTTGATCAAACCATTTCTCAACCTTATATAGTTGCGTTTATGACCGAGTCACTTGAATTGCAGCCGGAATATAAGGTTTTGGAAATCGGCACTGGCTCTGGTTATCAGGCAGCTATATTAAGCAGGATTTGCTGCGAAGTTTACAGCGTTGAAATAATTAAGGAATTAGCCGGGCGTGCCGGTGAAATATTCGAAAAACAGTTATATGATAATATCCATATTAAAGTAGGGGATGGCCATCAAGGATGGCCGGAAAAATCTCCTTTTGATGCTATAATCGTTACTGCAGCAGGGGTAGATATCCCAACTCCTTTAATCAGCCAGCTCAAAGTAGGCGGGAAAATGATCTTACCGCTAAAGCGTAACAATTATGAGCAAATCCTGGTGTTAGTTACTAAAATTGACGTTGATGATAATATTATCCAAAAAGAGCTACTACCGGTAATGTTTGTACCTATGACCAGTAATAATAACTATTATCATTAACCCTTAAGCTTAAGGCTAAATACTCTCTAGTCTTTTCTTCTTTCCCCCAGAAAGTTTAAAAGATACAAAGCGAGGTTAATAAAATCCAGATACAAGGTAAATGCTCCCATAATGGCAATTTTCTGACCCACTTCTCCGCCACCATAGTAATAATACATACCCTTTAGCTTCTGGGTATCCCATGCGGTCAGACCCATAAATATTCCAATTCCAGCTACAGAAAGCGCAAAATTTACAGCTGAACTTTGCAGAAATATATTTACAAGAGATATTATAACGAGCCCTATTAGTCCCATTATTAAAAATGATCCAGCTGAAGTGAGATCCTTATTAGTCGAATAGCCATACAAGCTCATGCAACCAAAAAGACTTGAGCAAATTAAAAATGTACGGACTAACGACTGGCCGGTATAAATAAAACCAAGGCTGGATAATGACATACCCATGGTAATAGCATAAAGCCAAAATAAAATACGGGCATTGGCAACCGATATATTAGCAAAGCCAAAACCAAAGCTGAAGGCAATTATTAATGGAACAAGCTGGATTATAATTCCAAAACCGGTGATACCGTAAACTTCTCTGGTCGGAGTAAGCTTGTACATTAACTGTACTAACGGCTCAAAATTTAAAGTAGCAAACGCCATAATCCCCGTTATCAGTAAACCAATAGCCATATAGTTATAAATTTTTAACATGTATAGGCGCAAACCTTCGTTAAAATTTTTGTCGCTTGCTTTATTGGTTATAAATTCATTTCTATAATCAATCATATTTAATTATTATCCCCTATTAATTTTTCTAAATACTATTTTTTTATTTATAAATTTTATTACTTATAGTTAATTAAAGGATATTATATAATAATCTTTAGTTCAATAGAATTTATTATCTCTTTTTATCATTTCACCTCAAAATAATTAAACCTTTGGTTTTAAAAAATATTATAAAATATATAATATAAATATAAACTTTAAATAAAATCATTTAATCAAAAGTTATCTTATAAGCCATGTTAAATAATAATTACAAAGTAACTTATATTTTAGTATCAGATGGTTCTAAAGCCCGTATTTATGCAAGCGATGTGAACAAACATAATTTAAGGTTGATTAATACTTTAAGCTCAGAAACAGCTAGAATGCACAGCCATGATTTAGGCAGCAAGAAACCACATGGCATATTTGAAAGAAATAGACCTGAAGCAAAAGTTGATCTCCACGCTAAGGCCAAGAAGGACTTTGCACACCATATAGCTAGTTTATTAAATAGTAGCTCGCTAGCTCATGAGTTTCAGAAACTGGTATTAATTGCCCCTCCTAAATTTCTGGGTAGTTTGCGCTCAATGCTAACTAAGGACACTACGCTGCTCATAGCAAAAGAAATCAAAAAGGATTTAACTCATACTGATGAGGAAATTTTAAAGAACTATATTTGGGAATAAGGAATTCTAACTACTGCAAATCTGATGACTACAATTCCTGCTTAAATAATATCAGCTATAAACCGCCAAGGTTTATCGATTGCTTTATTAATGCCTATACGGGTGGTAATATCAATATTTTCAATATTTATCCCTTGCGTTAAGTAAAAATTATCATTACTTATTAAGTTAATACCGTTATCCCTGGTGGTAATACCAAGATAACGACATATTTTTCCCGGCCCGTTAAGATGGATGTCTGGTAATCTCAACCCTCGAATTAATACGGCACTTGGATGTCCTACCTCTTCTGTTACGACGTTAATGCAGTAATACATTCCGTATATCATATATACATATAAATACCCCGGCGGACCAAACATAATAGCACTCCTATTGCTCATGCCTTTATAAGCATGGGATGCTTCATCATCGCTTCCTCTATAGGCTTCGGTTTCGGTAATAATACCTTGGAAGTTGCGAAAAACTAAATTTTTACCAATTAAGTCTCTAGCAACTTCCACTACGTTCCTTTTATAAAAATCGTAAGATAACCTCATAAATGATTCATGTTTCAAAAACTCCGTCTAATGCCCGCCATACTCACTTTCTGCAACCATCAGATAAGAATCCCCCATTATAGAAACACCATCTGCTGTATCCAGGCTATCCTTTCTATTAAAATCAAGCGCTAGAGGATGTTTTTTTAGCACTTCTTCCTGATTAAAGCTAGCATAATTAAAATAGTTATGCTCTGCTGCATTTTTAATATATTCATCCCCTTGTTTGGCCTGATCTTTCTTGAGGATATGGCCTATTGCTGTTAAAGCCTCAGATTTCATTTGGTCATCTTGAGCTAAACTCTGCGCATATTGATAGTATTTAATGGCTTTCTCGTTAAGCTCTATTGAGCTAAAGTATTCCGCTACCCTCATCATGATCTTAGGGTTTTCAGGATTTTTTTCAATTAATTTTTTAATACAGGGTTTTATCTTAAAATCATGTTTAACTGTTTTATAAAATGCAATAGCGACTTCATACTCTTCCTTAGAAAAAAATAAATCCCCTACTTTGGTATAAACCGGGGCTAATTCTTTATCTAGTTCTCTAGCCTTAAAGTAGTGCTGCAACGCTTCTTCAGTATTACCTTCTTCATCGTATATCAGCCCTAGGTGATAATAAGCTTTAGCTTTATTTTTTATGCATTCAGGCTCGCCTTTATATAGATCCAGATATTTGATAGCAGTTTCATAATATGAAATCTCTTGATTTGGCGCTATAACCATTGACTTGACCGCCCTCTCAAAATCTATATCAATTTTCTCTTGGCACTCTGCTATTGTATCTTTTAACGTTTCAAAAAATTCCGGCATTTCCTTATCACAAAGTTGACTAAAGAGCTTGAGATAATCTATTTGCTGTTTAAGCGCATAATCATATTCCTGAATATATTTTTTAAGTTGTACTTTATTATCACCGCTAGCAAATTCTTCAAATACCAGTAATATATTATGCAGCATTTTTAAGCCAGCTTCAAATGAATCAACTTTACTGCTTAGAACCTCCTGTAGAGCCCGCATATAAGATAAATTAACAAAATGGTCTGATCTATTATGCTCAGGTAAACGAATTAGCGGTTCATATTCTATTGATTGTGGCAGAAGTTTACTAATCTCTGCATAAAAGCTAGTAAATGCACTATCATCTCCGTTTATATAACTTTCTGACTTACTAACTGCTTGGGCAATAACACTAACAATTTTTTTGAAGTTACTTCCCGCAGTAGCTAGTAAACTATCTGCATAGCTTTTTGACTGCGACGAAATTGATACGTTAATTGAATCCTCCAAATGACTTGTATATGAAGTTGATAGGTTAATTTTAGCAAAGAAATCATAATTTATCGATATTCCACCTTCTGCTGAAGGTTTATAGAAAATATGTAGCGAATCAGTTAAATATTTTAATATTTTTTCAGTAGTGGCAGTATATTTTTCTGTTAGTGCGTATTTTTGCGTTATTATCCTATGAATAAGGTTTTCAATATGCTCTACTTTCTTTCCTGGACTAGCATGGGTTACCACTAAAGCTACACTTCCCTTTACCACTTCAATATCTTTAAACATCCTAGCAAATTGATTAGCTATATCAATAAAATCTAAGCTTTTATCAGAAAATGATGCCTCGGATACTACCAAAACAAATTTTAATTGCTTGGTATTTTGGAAAAGTTTTTTAATATAGAAGCCGTTAGCTATTTCCTGCGCTATCCCTGCAGTATCCTTAAAACCTGGACAATCCCAAACCAAAGCATCCTGAACTTTACATTTATTAGGTATAGTAGTTTCAAAAGCTGAGTTATGACCGATTGTTATTTTGTTAGGTATAGTAGTTTCAGATAATGGACTGTGGCCAATCCTAATTTCACTGGCATCGGGTTGCCTTACTATAGCCCCACCATGAATGATTTTTATACCTTTAATAGGATCCAACGTATCTAGGATAACCTCACCTATTTCATCATCAAATATAGCCTGCAATTTCCTTCCTGCTAAAACGTGAGCTAAGGTACTTTTTCCTGAACCGGTTTTACCTAAGAGTAATATACCATTTTCGGCTACATGATTGATTCTATCATTACCTTCCGTCACCAAAGCCGAAATTTCTTTTAACACCACCTGATCAAGTGAATGAGCTATTTCTCGGCTACTTGGAGGAGAAATCGAACTACTATTTTCCGGCTTTGGTAAAGCCTCCGCAACTGGTGAACTTTTTAGAGTCTCTTCTTTAACGTGTTGTGTTTGAATTTGTGGTGGGTTTTCTTGCGATTTATCGATAACTACAGCGCTAGCTGCTATATCGGTTGTTTGAGGTTTTAAACCTTCGTCTTGTGCATTTTTCATAATATCCTCTCTTTATTTATTGCATAGTGTCCTCTCCTTCATTCTAGGTAATGTTTGTAAATTATTGTTAACTATTGGTATATCAATCTTATTAAGATTTTTTATCTTCTTATATACATTCTATTTAATCCTAAGTTTATCTTTATATTCTATAATTTACATAACCCAGATAGGGAAAACTTTAGAAAACTTAAAGATGTTTATACTTGCAGTTTATCACAAAAAATAACCAAAAACAACTTTGAGTTGCACGAATTTAATTTTAAGGGTTACCTGGAACATTTCAGAACATTTTATTCTTCTCAAGGAAAGAGGAAAACTCTTAGAGAAGTTCGGGTTAGCAAATATCAATTACGGGATGTAAATTAATAATAAATCAGATGTTTTAAGTACTGAGCACAATACCGTCATAACTATTCCACTCCATTTCCAGATTTTTACAATCCTGTTCTGAATGAGGACTTAGAATTATTAATATTGCGCCGCCTTTAAGCTCTTTTTTAAAGTGTTCCGCATGATTTGCGGAAATGCCCATATTGATTAAAGCGCCAACTAGGCCACCGGCAATTCCGCCGGCTGCAGCACCTGATAACCAAACAGCTATAGGACCGGAAACAGCAAGGCCAATGCCCGATATTACTACAAAAGTTCCAAGTGCCATCAAAGCACCGGTTATAGCACCAGTAGCTACCCCTAGTGATCCCCCTACCCCTGCTCCTTCTATCACTTCTTCTTCGATTGAAAGTTCAGGATGCTTCCTTTGATAACTATGCTTTTGTTTAGTTTCTGCAGACATGAGTATATTGATTTCATCTTTTTGGTATCCACATTTTAACGCCGCATTATAAGCTTTTCCAGCGTTATCATGCTGCCTGAATAACCCTGTCAGTAGTTTTTTTTCTTGCATTAACTCTCTTCTTTATAATTCTAGATTATAGTTTTAGTATGATCTAAACAAATACCCTAATCAATACTAATAGTAGATTTATAAGAATAATTATCTACCTTTAGGTAGGGCTATCAAAATTATAGGAAAACGGTTGATATATCAAAAATCCGACCCATGTAACAAAACCGGATAAAGAGGAGTTAATACTTCCCAGTAATCAAATTATAGTGCGGTAGGAAATTAATGGATCAGTATTAAGCGCCAGTTCCATTTTTAACTAGTAGTGGTCGTAATCTATGAAGTTATTAAGACAAGAATCCCCCTCGTCATCTGACATTTCTATAGAGTTACCAGCTAAGTTAATAGTTTGAAGAGAAAAGAGAAAGATGGTCAGCTATATCAATAATGCACTTTCCCAAGTCCTCACCATATAAAACAACAGTTTGAATGGACTACGTTCGAGGCCATTAATTCTTCTCCCATTAAGCCCATTGTTATTGAATTATCATAAAAGCTATTACCTACTTCCTGTACTACTGTAATTTCAGTATATTCTCTTTCGAACACATGATTATTGTGTTCAAATTTAAAATCATCTTTTATGTATTTACAACCAATTTTTTCCAGAATTCTTTTAGAAGCAAGATTATCATCTCTCGCAGTAGCCTGGAGCTTGATAAATTCACTTCCACAGTCAAACTTCTGTTTTTCCTCGTTATATGTTTGATTTACCTTTTTCTTTGCTTTTAAACAATGATTCTCCATATACTAAGCATAAAGCCCCTACATTTTCATATCCAACATTTTGAATTGTCTCACTTCTATGATAGTGTTTATTAAATAAATATACCAATTCACCAGTATTATCTATACCGGTATTTCCTATAACTTCATACCCTACAACTGTATCAGTTTCTTTATCGGTTACCATAAATGCTGCAAAAGGATAACCTTTTTCCCAGCGCATCGACTGCGAATTTACCAACCCTTGAAATTGAAAGGGTTCAGGAGTTCTTGCTGTACCTATAACAAATTTCTCCATTACTATAGGATCGGCAAAAGTTAATTTATAAAGCTGTTGAATATTTTCGCTATATTCGTCATAAGTCTTCTTAGAAGAATATAGCGAGCTAGCAATAAATCTCTCTGTCTCAATATGTACTATTTTTCCCCTAGGTGAATCTGCTATATCCTCGTAACTTACACTAGGCGGGGTAGAAAATTTACTCAAATATAACTCTAATGGAGATAACGAGTTGTTATCATCTGCAACTTTTGACATACAAACTTCTTATTTAATTTATTATTAGGTTATATTGTTCATATTTAACATTCATATGGCTATAAAAGCACTACTTTTCATTCATACATATATAACTAAGCAACCCGAAAGGTTAATAACTCTCTTAGTTCTCATTAAAAATTTTATCGAACTGGAAGTCAAGTTGTTTGGTTAATATCGGATTAGGTTAAAGCTTTAATTTTGACTTCACTACTTTATAGTTAATTTGACCATATCTTTAGGTTAAGCGACCTATAATTATCCTTATCTCCAAACAATTAAAATTTAAGTTAGGCCAAATTCTTAAAACAGCTTATAATAATTTTAAACATCCGGTTATGTTATGATGAAAGTTTTATCAATTGATGGAGGAGGTGTAAGGGGAATAATCCCTGCACGGATACTCCAGGAAATAGAAACAAGGACTAATAAACCTATCTCTAAATTATTTAATATTGTTTCTGGAACTAGCACTGGTGGGTTATTAACTCTGGCTATTACAAAACCTGACGGCCAAGGTAATCCCGAATTTTCCGCCGAATATTTAGTCCGACTTTACATGGAACGTTCAAAAGAAATATTTGCTAAACCCTCTATTATAAGAAAAATAAAGACCGGTTTTGGCTTGTGGGGAAGCAAATATGATAGAGCTGCTTATGATGAAATTCTCCTGCAGATTTTTAAAGATAATTTATTAAGCCAGAGCCTCTGCCCCATTTTTATACCAATTTATTCGTTAGGAAATTCCAAGCCATTTATTGCAAGTACTTATTTTGCTGCTCGTAATAAAGAGAACGATTTTTATCTAAGAGACATAGCCGGCGCTGCAAGCGCTGCCCCTACATATTTTGATCCTAAAAAATTTAGAAGCCCTAATGGCACTACAATATATCAAGGGGTTGATGGCGGGATATATGCTAATAATCCTGAATTAATCGGTGTCACAGGAGTTTATCTTCTTCATCCGAGCTTTGAAATAGGAAATATCATATTACTTTCTTTAGGTACAGGTGATACTGTAAAAAATAATCAGAATAGCGGTAATGACGGGGATATTGGGTGGCTCAAAAATAAGGATATTATTGGTAACATGATGGATGCTGAAAGTGCCATAGCAGAAACTGCTGTAACTGCTATGTTAAAAAATAGTAACCATTTTAGATTTCAATTACACCTGCCAAATGAATTAGCTGCTATGGATAATAGTAGCGATAGTAACTTAAATGCTTTATTAGAAGCAGCAGAAAATTTTATCCAGCAAAATACTCACTCTATAGACAACTTATGCAAAAAATTAACTTGAGTTGTATGTTTAATTGTTATAGGCAAGTTATCAAAACCGCACTCTAATATTACCTGTTCTAGATTATCAGGAGCATCAAGTTTACCTACAGCTTTTTTTATAGTTATTTCCCAGGTACTAAATGGAAACCATATTGCATATTTGCCATGGGGAATCAGAAGCCGCAGCTATAAGACTAATGCTTAAAAAATATAACTTAATAGATAAAAAATTTCATAAAATAATATTTTTAAGTACAGAATGCAGGCCGCCTTACTCTGACTAACAAATGGCGTACTTTGGAACGGGAATTGATAAAACAGGATAACCGCAATTAATGATTTACGGCAGCGTTTTTTTGAGCATCTTCAGCAGCACGAAGCTCATAAGATACTTGCAAGTTCATCCAGAACTTAGGAGTAGTACAAAAAAATTTAGCTAGCCTTAAAGCTGTATCTGCTGTTATTCCTCTACGCTCTAATACGATATCGTTAATTCTAGGTGCTGGTATTCCAAGCTCTTGTGCAAGCTTCCTACAGCTTAAACCATGTGGTTTGATAAACTCTTCTCTTAATATTTCACCAGGGTGTATATTCCATACCATTACCGCCTCCTTTATTTAATGATAATCAACTATTTCTACTTCTTTGGCTTGCCTGTTTTCCCATATAAAACAGATTCGCCACTGATTATTGATTCTTATGCTATGTTGCCCCAATCTATCGTTTTTTAAGGGTTCAAGCCTGTTATTTGGTGGAGCTTGCAAATCTTTTAACAGTTCAGCATTATCAAGCTGCCATAACTTACGTAGTGCTGTTTTCTGTATTTCCGGCGGAAACTTTTTTGCTTTACCATTTAACCATAATTCTTTGGTATGCTTACATTTAAAGCTAACTATCATGGTTATTCTTTTTAACTCCGCCGCAATTGTAATTATTGTAACATATATCGTTACTAGTTACAATAATTTGATTATCTATTTTTGTTTTTAGTTTAACATTATCTTCATTATCACTCAGGTACACAACACGCACACCCAAAGCAATTTTTATGTGGATTTTCTTCTTCCTGTTCCCAAACCCTATCCCAGATATTTGTTAATGCCATTGCACCTTTTTCAGTGTTATCAATCCCCTCCAGGACAACTAACTCAATGGTGGTGTTATGCTTCAAGATTTCTGCCAATGCTATTGCTCCGACATCACCTATTTTACTATCAGGAACGAACATGCTTCTGATATCAACATCTGTAACTATTTCCGTTAAATGTTGTATCAACAATTCAATTTGATACTTTATGTTGGCCTTATCGGTAGTAGCGATGCTGGTTTGATTGATATGGTTCATCATTTCTTGTTGTGTTTTTGTGTTCATTTTTTTGTCTCCTGGGCAGATTCAAGATTGAAGTGCAGCACCTAATAATCAACTAATTCTATGTTAACAAAATATTAACCACATTTTTATTCTAATTTACTCAAACCACAATCCATCATCTTTTTGATCATTACACTGACCTAAAGATTCCAGGCTGCTTTACACTCAATTGGGTTTGGTAATAATTCTAAAGCAGGTGCAGTATCTTGAGAAAGAGGACAAACGAGGAATTCAACCATTTTCATATTATCATTCAGTTCTTTTCTAACCTTCTCATGATTTCCACATTTGTCCGAAATAATAATCGAAGCCCTGTGGTCATTTATATAATTGAGGGATAAATCAACTTTAATCTTAGCTAGAAAATTCTGTTTGCCAGTTATAAAGAGTTTGTCTGGAAACTTTTGCCATTTTTGCTAAATACGCCACTGAATATTTGCCACTCTTCAGCATTTTTACATATTCTTGTCTTATAGTTCTATCTACTGAATGAATACGTCCTTTGTATTTTCCTAATTCCTTAGCTCTTTTGACTCCTTCATATATCCGTCTATTGATCAAACTTCTTTCAAACTCAGCTATAGAACCCATCATGTTAAACATTAACATTCCAGTATCTGTCCCTGTATCCATTTGTTCTTTTAAACTCTGAAAATATATAGACCGTTCTTTTAAATCGCTAATTATTCCTATCAAATCTTTTAAGCTTCTCCCTAATCTATCAACTGCGGTGATAACTAGGATATCACCGGTTTGAATTTCACTTAATAGTTTTGTAAGTTCTGGCCTTTTAGAGCTTACCCCACTAATAACCTCAGAATATACTTTTTTACATCCTGCTTGCCTTAATAAATCTATTTGTTGGTCTAACGACTCCCTTTGATGTTTTGTGGAAACTCGAGCATAACCAATTTTCATATTTAATAACCTAATTTATTTTTTAGTAAAAAATGATTCTTTACGATTTTGCTATAAATGTCAAATATAACACGTATATTTGACATTTATTTGTTTGACATTTAAATTTTACGGATATCCATTTTTGAAATGACTTGGGCAAGGCCTTTTTAAAATCTTAGCAAGATGTATAATTAGACAGCCCTTAAAATTGACAATATATTGTACTAATAATAGATATTGCTGCTAAACTAAGATTAACTACCATATAGCTTTTGATTTTGAATATTCTCTTTGTGCTAGCTTAAAGAAATCTACAAAACATTTAGGTTTATCTCTTGGAGATAGAGCTTGTATTAGCCTAGGTATAAAACTTAGTTTTCCTATTTATACTGCAGATAAACTTTGGGCTGAGCTGAAACTAGAAAATGCCGACATTAGGTTGATTATGTAAGTATTACGTTACGGATCATTATCTAAAAAATCCCATACATTTATTCTTACCTATAATCATTTACGTCATTTAATTAGTCACAGACATACCATAAATTTATCTATTAACCCATTCCAATTTTCTATATCAGTTTCATACCTATATTTTATCTTTTTTTGTGTTAGTGTCTTACTTTTTAGATAAATATAGTATATTTACATATAATAAGTTGTTTTTTAAAAAAAATCTTACTATACTAGTTTAGTAAGATAAACTTAAATAAAATAGTATTTATGCTAAATAAGCATTACTCTAAAGTAACTAGTAAGGGACAAATTACAATTCCTACAAATATTAGAAATAATCTTAATATTCCCACGGGTAGTAAGATTGAGTTAATAGAGCAGGAAGGGTGCATTATAGTTGTACCTATCAATAATTCTCTATCCAAGCTTAAGAATGTGTTACCTAAACCTGATAAACCCCTCTCATGTGATGAGATGGATAATATTATAAGGAATGTGGTATGATAGCAGTAGATACTAACGTTTTAGTCAGATATATTACGAATGACGATAAAGAGCAGGCCCTGCTCGCTACTACCCTTTTAGACAGTTATATAGGAAAAGAGAAATCAATATTTATCAATAATATTGTTTTGTGCGAATTAGTTTGGGTGCTTGTAAGAGGTTATAAATATCAGAAAGAGGACATTATAAAAACTCTTAAACTACTTCTTTCTTCCGTAGAATTCGAGTTTGAAAATCATGAGCTAGCATTTCTTGCCGTAATTGAATATGAAAAAGCAGAAGCCGACTTTTCTGACATACTTATAGGCCTGTTAAATCATTATAGGAACTGTAAGGTTACTTATTCCTTTGACCAAAAAGCGCTGAAACTTAAATATTTTAAAAAACTGTAAAAACATATGCTATTAATAGGATATATACGAGTATCCAAAGCCGACGGAAGCCAGGTGCTAGATCTACAGAAAGACGCCCTACTCGCTGCCGGCGTTAACGAAGACCGGATTTATTCTGATAGCCAGTCAGGGTCAAGACACGATAACAGACCAGGATTAATTGCCTTAAAGCTCTCCAACCTGGTAATATGGAAACTTGATAGATTAGGCCGAAGCTTAAAAGATTTAGTAAAAAGGCTTAACATATCTACGGCTACTCTTTGCAAATATGTTAATGGTGACGGCTCTCCTAAAGAATTAGCTACAAAATTACTAATTAGCCATGCTACTGAATGATTTTACTTAAATTTAAAAAACTAAAACGATATTATCACCTCTACCAGCAAAATAATTTATTTGGCGGGCTCACTCTGATTTGCGCATGGGGTACTTTTGATAGTAACCGAGGTGGACATAAATTTATTTTCTGTAAAAACCAGCTAGAGATGTATACTCAGTTAGCTAAAATTTCTAAAATCAGATTAACCAGAAACTATCGTCTGTATTAAATAATATAAATAAAATAACAAGGAATCTCAATAATTTATCATATTAGTGTAATAAATGGTTGAAAAGCAGTTTAAATAACTGCTTTAATGGGGAAACATTTATAAAATAATCATTAATTTAAATGCAAGAAGCACAGCAGCGAAGTCTTACCAAAGAACAAAAAGAAGCAGTAGGTATTTTATCAATAGGAACGTTTTTTGAGCAATTTGATATAATGCTTTATATTCATATGGCTGTTTTATTAAATGAGCTATTCTTTCCTCAAACAGATCAAAACGTTGCTTCGTTACTTTCTGCATTTACATTTTGCTCTACATTTATTTTCATACCAATTGGAGCTCTTATATTTGGATGGGTAGGCGACAACATAGGTAGAAAGTCAACAGTAGTTTTAACAACCCTTCTAACAGCTTTATCGTGCCTTACTATTGCATTTCTACCTACTTATGCTGAAATAGGAATAAAAGCTTCCATTATAATGATTGGATGTAGAATACTCCAAAGTATGGCATCTATGGGAGAAGTTATAGGAGCTTTAGTATATATAACTGAATTTACAAAACCTCCTATAAGGTATTACGCTGTAGCACTTATACCTGTTCTAGGGTATAGTGGAGGTCTTGCTGCTTTGGGTGTTGCATCACTTATTGTGTATGCTGAAGTAAATTGGCGAGGTATTTTTGTCTTTGGAGCTTTAATAGCATTAGTTGGAATAGCGATAAGAACAAAATTAAGCGAAACCAAAGATTTCGCTAACGCCTCAAAAAGACTACAAACCCAATATAATGTAAACCCTGACGAAGAGGATTTATTTTACGATGCGAGTTATAAAAAAACTTCATTTGCTATGTTTTGTACCCAATGTGCATGGCCTTTGTGTTTTTACTTTGTTTTTATTTATTGTAGTCAAATGCTAAAAAGTCAATTTGAGTATTCTGTATTAGATATAATAAAACATAATTTTGTTATTTCGATATTTCCCGTAGTATCCTGTTTTATTAGGGCTAAATTATCAAAGAAACTTCATCCTTTAATTTTATTCAAATATAGTTTAATTATTTCTTTTTTCTTCTTTATTATTACAGCTTTTTATTTAGATAATAACCCTAACCCTTTAGGGATAGGAATTTTTCAATCATTACTATTAATGTTCACTCCAAATGGATATTCGGAGTCATCTGTAATGTTTCCTCATTTTCCTGTGTTTAAAAGATTTCAATCTGCATGCTTGTCCTATGCTTTTTCTCGTGCGTTTATGTACATTGCTACTTCTTTTGGATTAATCTTTATAATAAAATTGATTGGAATATCAGGGGGGTTAATATTTGCTGCGTCTTGTGTTGCTGCTATAGGAACATATGGATATTTTTATTTCTTACGGCTTGAACAAAAGAATATAATGATTTAAATCATTATATTCAACTAACCTATTATTTTGATTCTTTAATAAATCCCTTTTTGGATTGTAATCCAAAATTTTATTTACAATATTACCAATTATAAACTCTATATTAATATCTTCTAAATAAGTAGCAGCTAGCAATACAGTATTTAAAGTTTCTTTAGCTACTTTTATCTGTTTATCTGCTGTAAGGAAATGTATGTTTTGTAGGTTGTGTAACCTATCAAATATTTTAATTAATAATACCTCTTTATCACCATTTTTATAAGCCATCCTAATGATTTCCTTTACACTTAACTTTGTTCCATCTGGTCTATCACGGGTAAGCCTGTTAACCATTTCAGCTACTCTCTGCCCAAAAGTTTCTAGAATCATATTCAGAGTAACTGCGGTATCTTCAACGATATCATGCAATATGCTAGCTGCTATTACATCCGTTTTTAAATTGTAGTCAGATATCATATAAGCTACTTCTAAAGGGTGGCTATAAAATGGCTCGCCGCTTTTTCTCAGCTGCCCATCGTGATATTTTTTAGCAAAATAAATAGCTTTATTAATTAACCCAAAGTCCAGTACCCCGTTAGTATCTAGCAACTTTAGTTTTTCTATTAATCTTATTGAATATTTACAGGATGTTGAATAATCCATAATTTAAGGATTAATTAATAATATAATTATACAATAGCTGATTATTAGTTAAATTATAAGTAAATTATGAATAATTTATTAAATTATTTTCTTTAATATTACAACTACGTATTAATAAATTAAACAATGGAAAAACATTTAATTAGAACAATACTTACTTCTCTGGCTTCCATAGGCAAGGTAGAGTATCGTATAAAAGATGAGTTTACAGGTTTTTACAGAGGAAAGGTATTGTTCGCTAAAATACAGCAAGAGGAGTTATATTTTTTAAATAGTAATGGTATGTTTGTTAAATTTGAGCAACCTGTAGATAGACCAAGTATCTTCAGTAATTTGGCGACAGCTTATAGTATCGCTGTTTAACTACTGCCCTACCCTTCTTAAAAAGTATATGATTAAGTATTACTTGGTAAGTTATTTCCATAAGCCTTTTACAGTAAAATTTCCTGTTAACTTGGTAGAAAAAATTGATCTAATATGTAGAAGTAACTTATAACTAATTGGCCCTGATTTTTCTATTATTCCATAACAACTTCATAATTATCATCATAAAAGCACAAGTAAAAGTTATTGAGCTTTGGACAATTAACGGGGTTAAAGCTAACACACTACCATAAATTAGCCATAAAACTGAATCAATACTAATAATAACGTACATGATTAACGAAATACTTATAACTGAATGGGATTTCCAAGTTTTTATTACTTGAGGGATTAAAGAAAATGTGCCTAACACGGCCGCAGTAAATCCTAATATTTCTGTATTAGCTATTAACCATTCCAAAATAGTTTTATCCATATATTACCTTAATTTACTTAATATTTAGCTTTAGCGGTTAGCTTTTTTACAATTATCTACTTAAACTCATTGGCTAGAACAACATACTGGCTTGATTTAATATGGACCAAAGGAATTTTTGAACTACAGGGTGTTAAGAACAATTTCAGCGGTAGCACAAGCATATGTTCTGCTTTACTTAGTTTCTCATACTTATGTTATAACATAAGTATGTTAATATGTTTTAATATACTAACATATACATGTTATAATTACAATTTATTTCCTATTTCTAATAAGAGCAAATTAATCAACTAACTATTTACCTAAAACCTATAGCTCGGTCATCACTGGCAAAAATGCCCTAAAAGTTTGAAATTAGCTTTCTTATGATGGATTTCTTATTCTTTTATATATTTTTGAACTTATATTTGAACCAACATTATTAACTATACCACCAAAATATCCTATAGTCCAAAGGTGTGTATAAGCTTTAATAAATTTTACTCAGTAAACTGATTTAGCAGAGTAATATACGGCTGTTTATTCCCGTGAGATATTGTATCCTCTTTTATATTAAAATACTTGATGGAATCAATAGTAAAAATGTACTAGTAACTTATAATGCTAAAGCACTCTCCTTAAAAGGGAAGGTAATGCTGCTATTCGTAGCAGCGCTGCAAGATATTTAATATCTATTATAAGATGCTAATTATATAAAAGAAAGTTTCGGGAAATTTGACCTAGTCAAGATTAACCCTACCGAACTTCGCTACATAAATATGTTAGAACATACTAACATTAAAACATATTTATGCTTTAATGTTGTTTTAGATCTTTTTCTATAGCCTCTATTATTAAATCAGTCATTGTAGTTTTTTGATTTGCCGCTTTTATTTTTAAGTTCCTATGCAGATCTTCTGGTAAATAAATAGTAGTTCTTTTAAGGTTGTTTTTCAGGTCATTGGTATTTAAGTTTCCAGATACCCAATTATCAATAAAATTATTAGTTTCTCTAGATATAGGTTTTTTTGAAATTTCTATTCTTTTTTGGGTCATAAATTTATCTACTATATTTCTCTAAAATTTCTTCAGTTAAACTACTAATTTCTTG
>Ga0214919_10001347_pt1 | contig 40419 bp, 63 predicted proteins | sample LL1503_MetaG_FD_177994 | JGI IMG/M metagenome (GOLD analysis project Ga0214919, IMG submission 177994) | Freshwater microbial communities from Lake Lanier, Atlanta, Georgia, United States - LL-1503 | ecosystem: Environmental > Aquatic > Freshwater > Lake | place: USA: Georgia | collected...
GTTATAGTAACAGTTCCAGTTCAAGAGGTTTAATCATGGCAGTAGAAAAATCAGAATATAAAGTGTTTGGAAAAACACTTCATAGAAATACATATAAAGCAGGTGACACATATCAATTTGATCCTTCGACTATGGAAGGTATTTGTACTACATTTGTCACTGCTGGAAGATCAACTCCTGTAAATAATTCTACAGGAGAACCTCATACAGAAGATCATGTTGAAGGTAGATTTTTACGTCAGTTTGAATATCCTGACGCAACTTTTACAGGGCATGTCAAGGAAGATTTTGAAGTTTTCTGTTATGCTCCTATTGCCAATAGAAATAAATTAATGGCACCGTTTGATCCTGTTCGACTAAGCGTTAATGAAACTACAACTTTTACAATAGGTACAAAATTATTTTTATGTAGAGGTACTCTAACTATCAATGGAGTTGAATTTACAGGACCAACTTCAATATCTGTTACTACAGGTGATAAAAGTGTTACAGCCCAAACTCAATGTTATGGATTACTGTATAATGAAACACTGTAAAAAAATCAAATTAGATTTTGACATGCCTTGGTTACAAGGTACTACTCCTGTATTTGATAAACGATTTGATCGTATATCTGATATAGCCAGTAAACATGGAAAAGGAATTGGTGAATTAGGAGTTACAAGGAAATATATTCCTAGAACTTTTATTAAATTAATCAAACAAGCATTGCCGGCAGAATTGCAAGATAAAGTCTTAGGTGCTACATTTTCTGAAATTACAGTTATTGCTCCACACGTTCATCTATTAGAAAAGTGTGTTATTAATGTTTATATCAAAGTCAATGGTGAAACTACATATTTTTGGGATGGTGAGCAAATTCGAGATGATACATTAACTTCAGATAATGGTAATGGTTATCTAGCATTACAAATGGATAAACTTACAAAAACTGAATCTTTTACTGCGGTAGATGGTGATGCTTGGATTTTAAATACAGAAATTCCACACTCAGTATCATTCGAAGATATGAACTATGTACCCAATGATATACAAAAAAGATTAGTTGTACAAGTGTTTATGAGTTCCTCATTTGAGGAAGTATCATCCTATTTTTGTTGACAAACTTAAAGAATAAATATATACTGTAAGTAATAGTTGTAATCCCTTCAAAGAGGATGTGTTCAAGAAGCCGGTTCGAATCCGGCCATCTCCACCTAAGTGTATGATTTATATTTAGGTGGGGATGCTCTGGTAATCGATTGGGCAAATAGTCAGCGACGGCAACTCGGTAGGCGATGACCGTTAATCAAGCAAATCAAACTAAAGGCAAACGATAGTTTATATTCCATGGCCGCTTAAGGCTAAGGTGCAGTAGGACTTACTGTATAAAAGAAACAACCAGAACCCGCTTCGGCGGGTTTCTTTTACCTATAATAGTAATAGGAAATTACAATTGAAAAATACCATTTTATAGTTGATTACTATAGTAAATAAATGTACAATTAACATTGTAAGACAATCACACACAAGGAGAAAAGATGTCACTTACCATTAAAAACTTAGAAAGTGCATTGGCAGGAGAAAGCCAAGCACATATCAAATATAGATACTTTGCAAAAATTGCTCGAGAAGAAGGTTACGAAGATGTTGCAAAACATTTTGAACATACCGCAGATCAAGAACTATTACATGCTTGGGGACATTTGGAATTGCTAATTGGAAAACCAACTACCAAAGAATGTTTGGAAAAAGCCATTGAAGGTGAAACATATGAATTCACTACAATGTATCCAGAATTCAAACGTGCTGCTGAATATGAAGGCAATTCACGAGCCGTGCGTGAAGCCAACCACCAAATTGAAGAAAGCAAAGAACATGCTGACCAATTTATAGCAGTATTAGCCCGAGCAGAAAAACGTTTCGCTGCATTACAAAAAGTTGAGCAACGTCATGCTCAAGCATATCAACAAGTTTTGGAGGCACTATAATGGAACACGTATGTATTGTTTGTGGTCACATCCACGATGAAGAAACAGAAGGCAAATGGGAAGATTTAGACGATAACTTCTGTTGCCCAGAATGCGGTGTAAGTAAAGACGATTACGAAGAAATGGACATTTAATTTAATAGACATGTAAACTTATTGTCGAGCTACCGCGTTATATATGTATGCAAGACAAAAAACAACTTGACTACGATAAACCGGAAAAGGATAAAACCGAACCGTTTTTGGAGCAGTATTTGCCTACTAGTTATGATTGGAGATTATCCAATTGTGATGAAAGGCGATCTGGCCCATGTCGTCGAGTTGATAATGTCAAGCATAAATTTCATTAACTTTAAAGGAAACTTCAAATGAAAACTATCGCTACTCTTATCGCTACTTTGGTAGCAACCGCTGCTTTTGCCACTGAGCCTGCCAAGACTGCTGCACCTGCTCCAGCACCTGCTGCTAGTGCCGCTGCTACACCTGCTGCTCCTGCAAAGTGTGATCCTGTTAAGGACAAGACCTGCAAGGTAGAGGCCAAGGCAACGCCTGTCAAAAGTGAAGCACCTGCTACCAAGGACGCAGCAAAGACAGCTGAACCTGCAAAGAAGTAATCCTTCTGAAATAGATGACGATGACGATGATGGATATGATGACACTGATCTTCATGTTGCATATCGTCGTCCGACTCTAATACCATGCGATGATCGATGTTATGATCATGATCAAAATGAATTATCGGACCATGTATTGGTAAGATTAGCCATAGCTCGTGCAAAGGCCATAAATCGTTATCGTGAGGTAAAAACCGAGGAAAAAGGCTAGTTTGATAGCCTTTTTTCTTGACCTCTGTCTAAAAGAGATATATAATATAGTATGGTCAATTGGCTATATAAAACTTAAGGAAATTTAATATGAAAAAACTTGCAATATTTGCATTATCAATCGGACTTATGGGATTTGCCCAAGCCGATGTCTCCGTTTACGGAATGGCACGTGTCTATGAAGAATCATCTACTGTTGGCACAGCAGCATCTGTAACATCTTTAACCAATGACAAAAGCCGTATCGGTATCAAAGCATCTGATGCTATTGGTAATGGTTTGACAGCATTTGCTGTTGTTGAAACCAATGTTGGTGTTGATGCTCCAGCAGCCAGCAGCCTTGGTGATCGTGCCGCTCTTGTTGGCCTATCACACAAAATGGGATCAATTGGTTTTGGTCGTGACAAAACTGCATTAACTAAATCTTTAGATTCATTTGATGCCATGGGTGGTGATTTGTTTGGATCTAGCGCAGCCGCTATTCATTCTTATCAAGGCACACGTTTGAACAATGCGGTATATGTATCTATATCTCCTGTTCAAGGCTTTACAGGTAATTATGTAATGTCTAATAGCGAGGTTGCTGGAACTCCAAATCCACAAACTTTTAGCCTAGTATATTCTACTGGACCTATTGGTGCTACATATGCTCGCTTTGACAATGGTTCAACCAGTGTAAGCGATGTTGTTGGTGCTAAGTTTGAAATTGCTAAAACAGGTACAACCTTGTTTGGTCTATATTCTGACAACAAAGTAGCCAATGTAACCAGTCAAGGTAAGAGCATGGGTGTTACCCAAACTGTAACTCCAACTCTATCCGCAATGGCTAGTTATGGCGAGAACGGTGGTCTTAAGTCTTATAACTTAGGTGCTAACTACGCTTTGGGTAAAAATGCTAAAGTATTGGCTCGTTACTTGAAAGAGACAGCAGCCACAGATACCACACGTTATGGTGCTGGTCTAGAATACAGTTTCTAATCCAAATTAGATTTGTAAGTAAGGCCCTTTGGGGCCTTTTCTTTTGGTAAAATATTACTTGACTTTATCTTGGAATTACCGTATAATAATAACATATCAACTAAGGAGTTATTATGTCCGCAGAACTTACTATAAAAGCACTTCACCAATTTTGTACAGAATCTTCTGGAGATTTTCAAAGGTGGACTGGTAATAAAAGCACCTATCATTGGAATCGCGGACGCGACACAGCATCAGGCGAGATCAACGGTGTAGTTCGAAAACTTGCAGGCATCGATGCTACTGGTTTCCAGATTTGGGTTGTTGCTGGTAGTTTTAAAGTTTCTCCAAATGGTACTATCCTACGGTTTACTGGATTGACCAAAGAAAACTGGCGTGCAGTTGAACAACGTGCATCCTCTGTTGCAGAATTGGTAGCATAATGTCTATGCACCTATGTGGTCCTGCCCTGACCACGACTGGCAAAAAAAGAGGCAAGTTTAAATTCCGCAATGCAACCGAAGCACAACGAGCTCGTGAGCTGGATTCCAGCTGGAAAGAACTGCTGAAACGTCAAGGCGTAGAAGCAGAAGAAAAGAAACGTCGTCGTGCAATGGCAGCAGAACCATTAGTGTATAAACTCGAAACGCCAATTGGACGCACAAATACAAAACATATTCCTAGTAGAGATAGCGGCGGTGTGGCTATTGTTAAACCTACTCAAATGTATACTGGAACCGAAATGCTAGGAATAGGACAATTGCATAAGAGCAATGCTGTTCCGGTGTTTCGGCAGCAGGATGCAGAAGATATTGCAAGGATGAGAAGATGAAATTTAATATTGATTGGACTATTATTCCTACACATACTATAGATGTAGGAAATTTATGTGTACCCTATGATATTTCTAGGATTATGAAATCACATAAAATTGACAAATATCTTTATCGAGTTATATATAAGGGTATTGTTATCAAATTTGGAATGAGTGCAGATAACTCTCGTGATTACGGAGAACGCATATATAGACAAATTGGTCATAGCCGTAGTTGGGGCGTGGATAGACTAAGTGGTTCAAGCGGAGCCGACTGGCGAATTATCGAAGAAGATTTTAAAAATTTGTACAAATTTGATATTGACAAAAACTTTATTAAAATTAAAGTATGGAATGTTTCAAATTATCCTTTTCAAACAATAAATTCTCGTAATGAAATTATTGATATGGAGAGTCAGTTGATTCAACAATATGTTGATGTTGTAGGAGAGAAGCCTATTGGAAATATCAATGACGAGGCTAATATTATTAAGAAAGCGTTTATTAAAACTGACACCTGGAAAGGTCTTTTTAATATTGAAAATACCTGATAAATATTCCTATGAAACCAACACTAAACGAAAAATTTATAGCATATCTAACATTACTAAGCGGATTATCTTTATCAGCGGTAGCAGTCTACTATAGTGTCGTAGGCCTTACTGCTATTTTTGCTGCCGCGGTGGTTCCTATTATCATCATGGGAACCACATTGGAGATTAGTAAGTTAGTAGCCACTATATGGCTTAAACAAAATTGGAAGACTGCTCCTCTACTGATCAAGACATATCTCTTTACTGCGATTGTGGTATTGATGATTATTACTAGTATGGGTATCTTTGGATTTCTAAGTAAAGCTCATAGTGATCAAAATCTAGTCAGTGGTGATGTATTAGCTAAGATTGCAGTCTATGATGAGAAGATTAAAACTAGTAAAGAAAATATTGATGTCAACCGCAAACAACTTAAACAGATGGATGAGGCTGTGGATCAAGTTATGGGTCGAAGTGCAGATGAAAAAGGTGCCGATAAAGCAGTTGCACTACGACGAGGGCAAGCTAAGGACCGTGCAAGATTGCTTCAGGACATCGAAGCCGAACAGAAAACAATTAGTAGCCTTAATGAAGAACGGGCCCCTATTGCCGCAGAAGTACGTAAAGTGGAAGCAGAAGTAGGACCAATAAAATATATATCGGCTTTCTTTTATGGCAGCACCGATACTAGTATTTTAGAGAAAGCAGTTACATGGGTTATCATTACATTGATTGTTGTATTTGATCCACTAGCGGTTATACTATTGTTAGCTAGCCAAATAAGTTTTCAAGAGTTTAGAGAACGTGAAATAGAAATTGCGGAGGGTGACAGCCCCAGAGAGACCACCAATGTTGTAGACACAGAGCCGCTTACTGTCACAGAACATAAAGAAGAACAGCTACCACAAGTTGTTGCTGATGTACCCATGTCTGAGCCAGTTACTATTCAAATAAAAGAAACCAACGGATATGTTCAAAATGAAGAACAAAAAGAAAGTGGTGTTTGGACTAGCACAATTACTCAATCAGAATATGCCGAAGTAAGCGAAGAAAGAAAAAAAGAAATGATAGTAAATCAATGGGCTGATCGTTTGAGAAATAAAGATGTCAGCGAACATCATATTCCGGTTGATATATTAGAAGCAGTTAAGGCAAAAGTATAATGGAAGGCAAGATAACACTTATCACACCTCCGGATGTATTTGAAAACGAGTCTTATAGTATTCTTTTTATACATTTAAGTGAAGAAGATCAAGAGTCTGTTAGTCGTTGGCTATCAACTACTAATATAAAAGAAAATATTAATATATATTTTTATTCTGGAGAAAACGATTTAACATGGTTTTTTCATGCCATGGCCATCTCCGAATATAAGTACATTAACCTAGATGAATTAAATAACATTAGCTCTATTTTAAATGGTTATATATTAGGTAAGAAAAATACTTATTATAAAACTTCCGATGAAAATGTATCAGCAGTTTGTCATTACATTAATCAAAATAGAATCACTGATATAGAATCATTCTTAAAGAAAGCATTTAATGACAAAACTTAAAGATCATCACGCCTGTGATTTTTGTGGAAAAAGTAAAGAGGATGTAGAAAAATTAATTGTTGGAGAACATGCTGCCATCTGCAATGACTGTATCAATCTCTGTAATGATATTCTAATTGATGAAAAAATTAAAGTACCATTAGAAAACTCTAAATTATTGAATCCTGTTAAAATTAAAGATTATCTTGATGACTATGTAATAGGACAAGATGATGCTAAGATTGCTTTGAGTGTAGCAGTCAGCCAACATTTTAAACGTATAAACAATCCTAGTCCTGATATAGAAATTGAAAAGACCAACGTGCTTATGCTAGGTCCAACAGGCTGTGGTAAAACTATGATGGCACGTAAGATTGCGGATTATTTAGATCTTCCCTTTGCTATTTGCGATGCCACAGGTATCACAGAAGCAGGATATGTAGGAGATGATGTTGAAAGTATACTTACACGTTTAATAAGTGAAGCAGATGGTGATTTAGAAAAAGCAAGTCGCGGTATTGTGTACATTGACGAAATTGATAAAATTGCCAAAAAAGGTGAAAGTACCAGTATTACTAGAGATGTCAGCGGGGAAGGTGTACAGCAGGCATTGTTGAAAATGATTGAAGGTAGTATTATGAGAATACCTGCTACCAGTAAGAGAAAACATCCCGGCGGAGAAATGCAGGAAATAGACACCAGGGGTATATTGTTTATCTGTGGTGGTGCATTTGTGGGCATTGATAAAATTATTAAACACCGTACGGATGCTAAATCTGTTGGTTTTCATGCCAACGTAAAAAACAGTGAAGATGATACATCGGTATATAAAGAATTAAATACCAAAGACTTAATTAAGTATGGGTTGATTCCAGAGTTTGTTGGACGCTTTGGACTAATCATCAACGTTGAAGAACTCAAAGAAGAACAACTTGTACAAATTTTAGTAGAAACAAAGAATAGTCCAATTAAACAATATCAATACATGTTTAAATTGGATAAAATTAAATTGGAATTTGATAATGATTCATTAAAAGAAATCGCAGCCAAGGCCAAAGAACTTAAAACTAATGCTCGTGGATTAAAAAATATTATAGAGAAGATACTACTACCCTATCAATTTGATGCTGTTGAACTTGTAGAACGCGGTTTATCATTAATTCGGATAAGTAAGAATACTGTGAATGGTGATCAGGCCATTATGATTTTTGATAAGAATAAAAATGAGCAAACCAAATAGAGTATTCGGAAATAAAGTTATTGTTGGTGATTTACCCATAGCTGTAGCACTAAGAAAATTAAAACAAAAAGTAGAAGATTCTGGTCTTTTGGAGGATTATCGAGCCAAGGAATTTTATGAAAAACCTACCACTGCCCGAAAAAGAGCCAAGGGTGCAGCTAAAGCTCGTTGGCGTAAGAAGTTGCGTGACCAACAATTGCCCAAAAAAATGTATTAAAACTTGACAAACGTAGAATCTTCGTGTATAATGTTATACATGAACACACTATCATCACTGGCAAATTGGACACCTGTTAAAATAACGCAAGTTAAACGTTCCAAATTGGAACATCAGGCACATTTAGATCATGCTATTGAACGTCTTACCGAATGTATTCCTTTACATACCGGATGGAGTGGGCAAAGAAATCGTGCTATACGTGACGAAATAGATCACCATATACATCGTTATCAAAACTATGTTATACAAGGTACAATTAAAAGTCATTACCACGAAAAGAACATTAGTTTAAAATCTAGTGATTGTACATTTGAACATGTAATTCCAAGGGGGCAAATTCGTGATATGCTATTGCTTGGGCAAATTACAGTAGTTCAAGCATTGAATATTCCTACATGTAGAGTTAGCAGACATAATGATGCTCTATTACGCCAGGCAAAATTAGTTAAAGTAAATAATAATCCATATCTATTCTTCCATAGATATATGTCAGCAATGATCTTAAATCTTCCAGAGATTGAAACCCACAACGGTACCGCTATAGATATGAATACATGGACACTGACAGATCACTATAACTACTTTGGAATTAAATAATTATGGCAAAACATCTTATGGTTGATATGGAGACAATGGCGGTTACTCCTAATGCTGTAGTACTATCACTCGGTGCAGTACATTTTAATCCTTATGGATCAGGATATTCGGACAAGATTTATTTCCGTATTAATATCGACGATCAAGATGCTCTAAATAGAGAAGTGGATCCCTCCACACTTGACTGGTGGTCAAAACAAGATCCTGCTATTATGGAAGAAGCATTTAGTCCAGACGATCGTATTTCATTAGTAGATGCAATGTCTCAATTCCATAAATTTGCTTGGGGATGTGATAAATTTTGGAGTCACGGGGCTACTTTTGACCTTGTGATATTGGAAAATATATATAGGCAATTGAATAAACCCTTGCCATGGAACTACTGGCAATTACGTGATACACGTACATTGTTTGATCTAGGATTTGATCCAGATATGCCAACTGGTTCTAAACACGATGCATTGCAGGATGCTATTCGTCAAGCAGTAGGTGTTCAAAATATGTATAGAAAATTGAACATCAGAGAAAGATAATGATTAAATTATTTGACAGATTGTTTTTTTTAGGACCAGTGGGATTGGGTGATAGCTTTGTACAAAGCGGAATTGTAAACCACTTTGCTGATAGATGTAATGAATTGCATGTTCCTGCACAACCTAAATTTTATAAAACCATAAAAACATTATATCAAGAGCATCCTAATATAAAAGTTATTGCATTAGAACCTAACGACGATCATATTACTCAATATACACAAGCACACGGTCTTTCTAGAATACTTCCAGTTCCGCTAGCACAAACAGTTATACGTAAATTTCAAATTATCCCTATGTGGGATATACAAACATATTCTAATTTTGAATTATCGTTTGGATTAAGATATTCAAACTTTAGGCTTCCTGCATATATTAACGGATCTGAAGAATTATATCAATCTCTTGGCAACGGAAAACCTTATATTTTAGTACATCGATACACAGGAGATAGCCCAGAAGGTATTCCTATAAACGTACAGGCATTTAGAGAAAGTGTTAGACTACAAGAGGATATTAATATTATTGAAATCAAAGAAGGTATAACTGAGGATATGATGCAGTTTACTAAATTGATTCAATGTGCTGAAGAAATACATTGTGTTCCAAGTAGCTTTCATTGTTTAGTTGACAGTATTGATACAAAAGCAAAACTATACTTTCATAATATACGTGAAAAAACATCAATGGCGGTGAATACGCCCTGGAATGAATTTAAATGGATAGAGGTGAACTACGAGCAAAGACTCTAACGGAACCAACCTAGTTTTTCTCCGGCTTCTTTACGGCGGTCAGATTCTTCTCTACTACCCGGTAAGCGGCTTGCCCACAGTATAATTAGTGCAAAGAATATTCCCATGCCTATTGTGGCTTTCCAATTCTGTGTAGCAAACCAAAATATAACCAAACTAACATCCATGCTTATAAACATGAACCATTTTCCCTTGGTTGGGAATACACTGCCTGCTTGCCAATCTTTAATGAACGGTCCAAACAACTTATGATTTAACATATAATCATGAAACTTTTTACTGCTACGAGCAAAGCAGTAAGTAGCAAGTAAGGATGGAGTGGACCATGGAATTCCGGGAACAATTATCCCAATATATGCTATTCCCAAAAACAATATACCAGCGGTAAACCAAAGTGCTCGTTTAATCTTTTCCATAATCAATCCTTTTAACTATTTAACGGTTTAAAAACCTCTTGACAAATTTACTAGTTTAGTGTATAATATCAGTATGGCCACAAAAAACGCATTCATCTTTAGTTGGGATAATTTGGGCATTGATTCCATTATTCCTATCTCTCAATATGAGCATATAGAACAGCAAAATTTAATCCGTATTCTCAGTGAAAAGCCCACGATAAAAAACCCACTCAGCGGTGTCGTACGAAGTTTGTTATTGCGAGCACAATTTAATCCACAACGGCATTATGAAATATATGCCATTGATTGTACTGAGGATATGGATGAAGTATTTTGGAGAGAGCAGTGGGAAGAATATCCACAGGCCACAGCAGAATTGATCAGAGAACGCGGTCATAAATTATATAGTGATCAAGCAAACACAAAGCAAATAAAGATAACATGAAAATTTCCCTTGTATCAGATTTACATTTAGAATTCGGCTACCAAGAAATGCCCGGTGGCGAAGTACTGATCTTGGCCGGAGATATTGCCGAGGCACGTAGCATCAGCAAGCATCACCACAGCACTAAACTAATTCAAGATACTCCTGACACATTCTATCGTTGTTCAGAGTTCTTCAAATGGGAGTGTGAGAAATATGATCAAGTGTTTATGGTTATGGGAAATCATGAACATTATCACGGGAGATTTGATAAGACCTACAATGAATTAAAAAGCATCTTACCTAAGAATGTAACCTTGTTAGAAAACGAAGTTGTTAATTACAAGGGTGTTATGTTCATGGGTGCTACACTATGGACTGACCTTAACAAGGGTGATAGCATTACCGCATTTACTCTTAAATCATTCATGAATGATTATAAACTTATAACTAATCATTATCCTGCTAAAGATGTGTATCATAAACTAACACCTGAGCATACTGCTGGAGTACATTTTAAGACTAAACAATACTTTAAAACCGTATTGGAAATGAATCGTGACAAACCCTTTGTTGTCATTACTCATCACGGTCCTAGCTATGCAAGTATCAATGACAAATACAAGAACGAGCAAACTATGAATGGGGGATACACCAGTGACCTAAGTGAATTGATTTTAGATTTTCCTAACATCAAAACTTGGGTACATGGCCATCTGCATGATCCGGTTGATTACATGATTGGTGATACACGAGTGGTTAGTAATCCTCGCGGCTACATTGGTCATGAAGATACTAGTGGTTTCAATCCTGACTTTTACTTTGAGGTGTGATATGGATATAACTGTTTATAGTCGAAATCGTTTGTACAACACATTCTCTAATTGGGATGTTCCTAGAGAGTTTGCTGATACTATGGCTAACTATTTGATATACGGTTACCAACCCGGCAGTTGTTTTACTGCTGTGTTATCCAATGACTTTATGGGTGCTATGCGTAGTAGCCATCCTGCTAATAGTATTGAGGCATTTAAGAATTTGGCTGGTTGGATCAACGAATGCTGTCCTAAAGAAGCATACGGAAGTTATGAAAAAGTAGATGCATGGTGTGATATAACATCGGCTATGCGTCGGCCAATTTTAGAAAAACGCAGGCTTGTATTCACTGAAAAAGAAGAAGTATGGATGTCTCTAAAAGGTGAGCAAACCGTAGAATCTGTGTTGTATTAATATGGTAACACAAACTGATCAGTTTCTACAAAGGGATGCACACTTACCTAAACCCAAGTACAACTATGGGGATAGAGTTTTTGCTCGACTCAACAAAGTCCCCATAGTTGGAATGGTTATAAGACAAGTTGAAGATAATGTACTTGTACATTCGTATCTACCTCTCAGAGTAGAAGAACAAATTAGATATATTGTATCAGTACCAATGAAAGGTATGACACGATTAATAGATATGAATGGGTCTTGTCATTGTGGTCGTACTTTAGATCCAAATGGAGATTGTGATACTAGTCATTCATTAACCGAAGAGCAATATCAAAAAATGCTTAAACGTAGGAAAAAGAAATGACCTGGGATTTATTCTTTGGATTTTTAATTGGATATATTGTAGGAGTATTATATATGTGTTATCGTGCCAATGAAGATTCTAGAGGATATATAGAATGAACAATCTAATCAAAGAACTTGAGCCCCAATGTTGGGAACACAATGAATTTGGACTTAATTTCAATTACGAAAAATACGCTAGGTTGATTATACAAGAGGCCGGAGAAGCATTCTGGAGTGAGGCATGTAATGTCAGTGATTTGGCCTACGAAGAATACTATCGTAATAGAAAAAAGATTAAACAACATTTTGGAGTTGAATAATGTCAAGTACCGTACGCATATCATGGAGTCGTGAGTTTGATAATGAACAACGTTGGAATGACGTATGTGCTTGGGCAATTGAACACTTTGGATTACCCGGGGATAGATTCCAAAGTCATGCCAATGTTAACCATATGGACTTTGTTTTTAACAGCAACAAGGATGCACTTCTTATGGCCCTGATGTGGAATGCTCCCATTGTACCCAACGATGATCTCACTGTAGAACACGTTGGGCGTCTGTTCAATGATTAAGAAACGTGCTATGGCTGCGGGCAGACAATTGGGTAAGACTGATTGGATAAACAACATGGCTAAAGGATGGATAGATGAAATCAACGTGAAACGTCTTGAAACTGGTTATGCTGACAATCAACCTAAATGGCCCTATTGGGTTCGACCATACAACTATGATGAACAAGAGTGGTATGCTATAGATAAATGGCTGCTCAACACAATGGGTCAAAATATTTGGCTCACAGAAAATGCTCGTTGGGTTGGTAGTAATCGTAAGTATTGGTTCCGTGATGAACGTGATCGCACTATGTTTATTTTGAAGTGGTCATGAATTTACAAGATCAAATATTAACTAGAATTGCTAAAAAAATGCAAGAAGAAATTGATGAGCGTGGGCTGTCACAGTGGATATATAAACCTCGTGTTAAAATACACGACCAAAGTACGGTCGATGGTGCTACCTGGTATACAGTTGGATGCTATGATGATACATCAGAATGGTTGCGATCACATGATCAGGAATTGTGGCACGAACACATTGAAAAAATGTGGGCTGGATATCATAACATATTTGACATACACGAAAAACTTTATACTATGATGGCATTGAAATGGTCGTAGAAAATCCTACATTAATCATTGATTACGGTCGCCGCAGAGTTCAACTGACTCATAGTACCCCAGCGAGAGCAGCAGGGCGAGACTTGTGGGATCAGAGCCAGTGGTGTGGGGCAACTTTTAAACCTGAAACACATGGCTATTACGAAGGCAGATGGTTCTTCAAAAGACCAAAGGATCTAACAATGTTTATTTTAAAGTGGAGTTCATAATGGCAACGATACCCGGCTTTCCTAATATTAGTACAAGTGTGTTTAATGGTGTCTCGATGGAACCAGAACTTGCTGCAATGAAAAAAGGTACGGCCAAAAGTTGGCTTAGTGAATATCATTGGGTATCACTACCCGTTACCGATAAGAACAAATATGATGATATAGTTACTCCTGCTATAGATTGGTGTCGAGAACACTTTGGCAAGAGTGGAGCACGTTGGTTTGAAAAAGATAAGAAGTTTTATTTCAAAGATGAAAAAGATGTGACTATGTTTATATTGAGGTATTCTTGAAAACGGTTACCTTATATATAGATGCCTCAAGAACTATGGAAATAGTTCGTGAACTTAGACAACAAGGAATGATACAAGGTACAGACTTTGAGTTTACCTACGTGAGCTCCACGGAACATATCATGGCAAAAGCACCTATGCCAAGACATACAATCTTTGCTTTCCACACAGACAAATACGCTACTTTCTTTGCACTTAAATACTCTATATGAAAAACTTCTTTATTATATTAATGATGTTTGTAACATCTGCCTACTCTGCTACAACAGGCTCTTATGCGTTATATGATTATAGTTCTGCTAGTTATGTTATAAGATACAATCACATAGAAGTTCGTAGTATTGCCAGTATCACAAAATTATTCACTGCAATAACAGTATTGAATAGTGGAGTTGATCTCAATGAAAAAATCTACATAGATGGTCGTAGTGCAGGACATGTTATAAGAGGCACATATATGACCCGTATGGATCTTATGCGGGCTATGATTATTACTAGTGACAATAGAGCAGCAGAAACATTGGCATACCACCATCCGGGTGGCTTTGATAAATTCTTATTTGATGTTAATAACTATGTAAAAGATATCACATTAGAGAATACTACAATTGTAGATAGTACTGGTCTCAAACCAGGTAATCAAAGTACTGCCCGTGAACTTATAGAATTTTTATATCGTATTAAAGACAATCCAGTAATACGTAAAATTGCCAATGAACGTAATATGGTTTTAAAAGTACCCAAGGGTAAAAAAACTATTACAATTAATCTAAGAAATACAAATCCAGATCTATTTGTATATGATAACATCTTAATTAGTAAAACTGGATTTACCAACCCTGCAGGCCGATGTGTGCTTATGTTGGTGGAAAAGAATAATGAATTATTTGGAGTAGTTGTTCTTGGACAAACTAATGTCAAGAATCGTAGCCGTGTGGTAGGCGATCTGCTAAGTATGGATGTGGAACCTACTCTTATACCTAAAATAAGTAGTACATTAGAATTTAACATCGAATGAGAATTAATCCAGATGAGACTATAGAGTCATGGGCGAATCGTGTTAGCATGTTTGAAAAAGGTCGTGCTATGCAACGTATTGCCCGAGGTGACGATATAGAAAAAGTTATAGAAGATATGAGTCGTAGGATCACAGATAAGATAATACATCCTGTATTAAAGGAAATTGATAAGTCAATAATATCCACTTTCAATTCGGTGCAAAGTAATAAAGAATATCAAGAAAAAATGAAAAATGTGGCAAAAGCTGCCGATCATGTTGACATCAACTATTGATATATCTATAATAAATATATGCACGATATACCTATATTGGATATCTTATCGGGCATAATGCCCAAACAAATCTTACTTAATTTAAAGGAGAAAAAATGAGTAAAGTAATCGGTATCGACCTTGGTACAACCAATTCATGTGTAGCCGTTATTGAAAACGGTATCCCTAAAATCATCGAAAACAGCGAAGGTGCAAGAACTACTCCTAGTATTATTGCTTACGCTAATGATGAAATTCTAGTAGGTGCTAGTGCAAAACGCCAAGCAGTTACTAATCCAAAAAATACAATCTATGCGGCCAAGCGTTTAATTGGACGTAAGTTCAAAGAGCAAGCTGTACAGAAGGACATTGATCTAATGCCCTACAAAATCATCGAAGCCGGCAATGGTGATGCTTGGGTAAGTGCAAATAATCAAGAACTTGCTCCTCCACAAATCAGTGCAGAAGTTCTTCGCAAAATGAAAAAGACCGCTGAAGACTATCTTGGACACGAAGTTACACAGGCAGTTATTACTGTTCCTGCTTACTTTAATGACCAACAACGTCAGGCAACTAAAGATGCTGGTAAAATTGCAGGACTTGAAGTTCTACGTATTATCAATGAACCTACCGCTGCTGCCTTGGCCTATGGTGTAGATAAGGCAGACAAACGTGATCGCAAGATTGCTGTCTATGACCTAGGTGGTGGTACATTTGACGTAAGCATTATTGAAATTGCCAATGTTGATGGCGATAAACAAATTGAAGTATTATCTACAAATGGTGATACATTCTTAGGCGGTGAAGACTTTGACCAACGTATTATGGATTTCTTAGTCGATGAATTCAAGAAAGACAACGGTGTTGACCTTAAGAAGGATATGTTGGCACTCCAGCGTTTGAAAGAAGCTGCTGAAAAAGCCAAGATTGAATTGTCAAGTTCTGCACAAACTGATGTTAACTTGCCTTATATTACAGCAGACGCAAGTGGTCCAAAGCATATGAATGTTAAACTCACTCGTTCTAAGTTAGAAAGTCTAGTTGATGAATTAATCCAACGTAGTATTGAACCTTGTAAGACTGCTATGGCAGATGCAAAGGTTACTGCTGCTGACATTGACGAAGTTATCCTTGTTGGCGGTATGACACGCATGCCTAAGGTTGCAGAAGTTGTTGAAAAGCTATTTGGCAAGGCACCACGTAAAGATGTTAATCCAGACGAAGCAGTTGCCGCTGGTGCTGCTATCCAAGGTGACGTATTAGGTGGTGGCCGTACAGACGTTCTATTGTTAGATGTTACTCCACTAAGTATTGGTATTGAAACTCAAGGCGGTGTAATGGCTAAGTTGATTCAAAAGAATACAACTATTCCTACCAAACATAGCCAGGTGTTTAGTACTGCTGAACACAATCAACCTGCCGTTGATATCAAAGTATTCCAAGGCGAGCGTGAGTTTGTTCAATACAACAAGTTATTAGGTGAATTCAAGTTGGAAGGTATTCCTCCGGCACCTAAAGGTTCTCCACAAATTGAAGTTACTTTAGATATTGATGCTAATGGTATTATGAATATCAAAGCAATGGATAAAGGAACTGGCAAAGAAAACAAGATCACGATCAAATCTGATAGCGGACTTAGCAAAGACGAAATTGAACGTATGGTTCAGGATGCTGAAGCTAATGCTGAATCGGATAAGAAACTACGTGAGCTCATTGAAGCACGTAACTCAGCAGAATCTACTTTAAATGAGTTTCAAGCTGATATTGATAAGTATGGAGATCAAGTTACTGCTGAAGAAAAAGCCAATGTTGATGATGCAGCTCAAGCAATACGTGATGCTATCAAAGGTGATGATGTTAAAATCATTCAAGATAGTATTCCAAAACTTTATCAAGCTATGGGTCCTATCACTGGTAAAAAATCTGCAGCCGAAGAAGCAGCAAAGAAAGCTGAAGAACAGGCCAAGAAAGATGCGGAAGACGGAGTGGTTGACGCTGACGCTAAAGAGACTGTATAATAAATAATATTGTGGGACACCTATTAAGGGTCCCACTTTAGGGCATAGTGCCCGATGTTGTCACTTACTTTTAAAGGAGAAAAATATGACACAATTAGTACGGTTTGATACCAACGCTCTAAACAGAGCACTTCTAGGTTTTGATACAATGTTTAACGATTTTGAGCATCGTTATGCAAATCAACTTAAAGATAACTATCCCCCTTATAACATTGTTAAACACAACGACGATACTTATGAGATCGAAATTGCTGTAACAGGGTTTGCCAAGGATGAGGTTACAGTTGAGATTGATCAAAATCAACTCATTGTCAAGGGTGTTCGAGATAAGAGCAGTGATGTTACTGCTGAATTCCTACACCGCGGTTTAGCCTTACGTGATTTTACTCGTAGCTGGACACTTGCGGAACATATGGAAGTAGGTGAAGGTACTATCAAGAATGGTGTGCTTACAATTGAATTGAAGCGTATCGTTCCTGATGCGTTAAAACCTCGTGTCCTTAAACTTAAGGGCGAATAAAGTTTGGGGGCTTCGGCCCCCTGTTATGAAATAAGATTATGACCACTGATATCATAGTAGATAAAAAAACTAAAACTAATAATAAACTTAAAGAGCCAAGTAAGTATAAAGTCATTGTCTGCAATGATGATCAAACTTCTATGGAATTTGTAGTTTCCATGTTAATGACAGTATTCAAACATAATGAAAAATCTGCTCTTACATTAACATTACAAATACATCAAAACGGTAGTGCAGTGGCAGGAATATACGGGTTTGAAATTGCAGAACAAAAAGCAGTTGATGGAACCAATTTAGCCAGGGCCCATGCCTATCCTTTGATAATTAAAGTAGAACCCGAATGAGGAACTACTATGAGTTTAAAAGATTTAACCGCTGACAAACATCAGCAGGCAGAAGATACCCTATTCATGAAGGCAGTGTTTGCAAAAACATTGCCTTTTGATATTTGGGTAGACTTCACATACCAAAAACAACTCTGGTATAAAGAAATAGAACATGCTGCCCGTACAGCGGGATTGTTAGACGCATTTCCACCAGGCTTTGAACGTGCAGGATTAATCATGGATGACTATGAAGCCATGGATAAACCTGTAGGTAGTTTTAATACCTATAAAGAAGTAACCAAAGAGTATGTTAGTTATATACGAACATTAGGTGATCCTACTCGTATTATGGCACACCTTTATACCTGGCACATGGGAGACCTGCATGGTGGCCAAATGATTAAGAAGATTGTGGAAGCACCACACTCACATTTAGAGTTTGAAGATCGTGCCGAGTTAATTAAAACTGTACGTACTATGCTGTCAGACGATATGGCTGTTGAAGCCAACATAGCCTTTGAATGGGCAATTAAAATAATGGAATCATATGACAGCAGTTTGGGACAAAATTGAAGAATTAGCCAAGAAGTTTGAAGATCGATTCAATGCCACTGGTGAACCGATAACTGGTAATTTAGATTACGAGTGGCATAATCAACTTTGGTCAAGCCCTCGATATCGTAGAGCACATATAGAAATTGTAGACAATAGAGAAAGTCACAATATATACATTCTACATTGTACGGTGTTTCCACGTTTTAACGATCCTAGCCCTATTTTTGGATTTGATGCAGTGTGTGGTCCAAATAAAATCACAGGTGCATTCTGTGATTACAGTTCAGCAGGTGATCCTACACATCCTATGATGCGTTGGTTTGCCAATGAGTTACTTTACTACAATTGGCAAAAGGCTAGAGACCTGCCTGAGTGGGCAAGTAGTATATTCAGCCCTGCAATGGTTGCCGCAGGTAATGTAAGAATAGGCGAAGAATTAGACAATTTATGTGAATTAGCACTACGTACATTGGATTATTATTTAAAAAACGTCGGAAATACGCAGCAAGACACAGCAGATTATCACATGGCACAGAATCGTTATTGTCACTATCAAAAGCAGAATCCGCACGTTATACGCAGTATGGTTAGTATGGGTGTAGAAGAAAGTAAAATGAAACGTTTTGTCAGCGAAGTCTTGTTTCCAGAAGTAGTATAAATATACTATTATGAGAGCAAGAGAATTTACAAAATTATTAAAAGAATTTGCACCGCCAACTTCTTCCATTTCTTCTGAAATATTAGATATTTTACAAAATCAAGAAGAAGGTTCTCCGGTTTACAATTCAGCAGTTTCACTACTACAACAAATAATTGATACTGCTAATAAAAATTCGCAAACAAATACTCAACCGGCACCTGTTCCTGCTGGGATACAAAATCAAACAAAACAAATTGGTAATAAAATACCAATGGGTCAAGAACCCCAGACAGTTTCTGAGTCAGTTCCTTCGGATTTAATATCTGCTGCTGAAGCAGCTGAAATGAAATTAACTCCCGAGCAACTTAAATTATTTCAAACTAAGTTAGAACAAATTCAAAAACAAGCAAGGGCAGAAGGGTTTAACACAGGGATTGCGTTAGCAAGAGATCCTGATGCTACTATGACAGACACCAACAACAAGATTGAATCCTTGTTAAAGAACTTATCTCAAATACCAGAAGATGTTAAATCAGTTGTTGCAGATGCATGTATTGGAGTTTGGAGAAAAACTAAACAACTACAACCGATACTAAACTTTTTGTCAGATTGCGGTGGACCTAACAGACCTATTGATTTACCAGGAATAATTAAAAAAGGTGGATCTGGAAGATTAATGGATCCAAATAATCCTTATTATCAAATTGTATTACAACTGGCCAAACTTAATCCGGGATCAGGAAATGCTGCATCAGGTCAAGGTGAATGGATGTTAGTATTAGCCGGAACTGATACCAAAAAAATTCATCCCGGCGATATTGGGGTTGGTAATAAGTTAAAAGTTGAAGTTAAAGCATCTGATACAAAAGAAGGTAAAACTAGCCTTACTGATTTTGTATTGAACAGTAAAAAACAACCAGTAAGTGCGGCTAGAAAAGTATTGGTAAATGCAATTAACACAACATTAGGAAGAACCGAAGTAGGAACAGGTAGATCCAGTGACGGTGGGATTAGTGCTCTTAACGACAAGACATTAATCAGGCTTAATCCATTATTTCAAGAAATGAACAGAATATCTAAAGGTGTTGTACAAGACACTTTTAAACAAATGTGGGAAACTGTGATGCCAGAGCCAGAGATGGAACCATATATAAAAAATATAGTTAATGCTATCGACGGAGACGGGACTGTTAGATTAGAAAAGTTATATGCACCAACTGCGGTGTTGGCTGCTGCTTATTATAAAATGAGCAATAAGCACGATATTTTATTATTATTAAATGTTCCTACACTATCTTATACTGTAGTAGATGATCCTGCTTCTATAGCAGATCTGTTAAGTCAAGAGACAGTAGAACTAACTATGAGTTCTATATTTGATTTTAGAGAAAATCCCGGTGCTATTACATTTAAACGTACTGTTGCCGCTAAGATTAAAACTAAAAAATGAAAAAACTAATCACTATACTAATTGCCGCATTATTAACAACTGCGGCAATACCCCAATCTACCTCCGTTGAAAGAAAAAAGAATGTTATTTGTGATGATACTAAAAAAATGTATAACGAATTAGTCAATGGGGAATATGCGGAAAGACCAGTGTGGGGTGGTGAAGGTGAAAACACTAAATTTATTTTACTTGTCAATAAAACTACAGGCACATGGACACTTATAGAATTTCTTAAAGATACATCGTGTGTATTAGGAGTTGGCGAAGGCTCTGTTATATTAGACCTTGAGAAGAAAAAACAAAGTCTGTAATATTAGTGTAATATTAAAAAACTGTTACACCAGTAAATATTGGTATGAAGAAATACCGATCCATCTTCGTCAGTGACGTTCATCTCGGTACTAGGGATTGTCAGGCTGATAAGTTAAACAACTTCCTTAAACACAATTCCTGTGACACCTTATACCTTGTAGGAGATATAATCGATGCCTGGAGAATCCAACAAAACAAATGGAGATGGAAACAGAGCCATACTAATGTGGTCCGTCGTGTACTCGGTCATGCTAAACGGGGCACTCGTGTGGTTTATTTGGCTGGTAATCACGACGAATTTTTAAGACCCATGATTCCATATGGGTTCAGTTTTGGACTCGTTGAAATACATAATCAAATAGAACATATAGGTGCAGACGGAAAACATTATCTAGTAGTACATGGAGATATGTTTGATGGCATAACCAGACTAGCACCCTGGATAAGTTTTTTAGGAGACAAGGCATATGATGTCATTTTATCGCTCAATAGCAGATTTAATTGGATACGCCATCGCTTTGGTTTTGGGTACTTTAGTCTTAGTCAATATCTCAAAACAAGAGTAAAGAAAGCAGTAGATTTTATATTCCACTTTGAAAAGAATCTTGCCGCTTACTGTAAGAAGCGAGGATATGATGGAGTAATTTGTGGTCATATACACCATGCTGAGATTAAATATATCGACGGTGTTGTATATATGAATGATGGTGACTGGGTCGAAAGTTGTACAGCACTTGTAGAACACTGGGACGGACATTGGGAAATCATAACCTGGACCAAGGAACAAGACCATGTGGATGTTAATAATAATAGCAATGAACATAAACAATCCAAACGATCAGCCGGGAAAGGTAATGATAGAATTTCCTACCCTCCAGGAATGCGAGCGAGCACTGGCTTCGATGAAATGGGAATTAAAGTTTAAGAATTTTAAGGTAGAGGGCGTATGCAAGAAGCAATGATATTCAGTGATAAAATCACTATCGTAATTCCTTGTAAGAATGAGGAAAACTATATTCCGTATCTATTAATGCACCTAAGCAATCAAATGATAGGCAGTACTAGAATCATCATTGCAGATTGCTCAACAGATAATACTCGAGAAGTTATACAAACAATGAAGGGCAAATTGAATATAGAAATTATTGACGGTGGCCCTGTTAGCATTGCCAAGAACCGCGGTGCTCAATTAGCCACTACCCCATATATACTATTCATTGATGCTGATGTACGTTTCTTCAAGGATACTGTTATCCGCGATGCTGTTGCAGAAATGGAATCTAAGAACTTAGATCTTGTTGGATTGAACATAAAGTGTTACGATAAAGATAAGAGAGCAATGGTCGGATTTACTATTTTCAACACTATAAATCATACATTAAAATATTTCTCTCCTTTTGCAGTTGGAGCATTTATGCTAACCCGTAGAGATAAGTTTGAAGAGTACGGCGGGTTTCCAGAACACTGTTCAACATCAGAGGACTACTTTTTATCCAGGAAGTACAGTCCTCGAAAGTTTAGAATCGTCCGACATCATTTTGGACAAGATAGTCGCAGATTTAAGAAGATGGGATATATGGGTATGGCCAAATATCTAGTTAAGAACTTTGTTAATCGTAACAATCGAGCATATTGGGACAGTTTAGACAACAGCAAATATTGGAATTAATCCGATAAAAAAAGTCTTAATTCTGTAATAATACTGTCATAATTCTATGTTTAAATAATAGCATAACATAAAGGAGATTTCAGTGAAAAAACTATTTGCAATTCTACTGGCCGCGATAACATTTGCAGCCACAGCACAAGACATTACAGGAGCCGGAGCAACATTTCCGGCTCCCCTCTATTCAAAGTGGGCAAGTGAATATAACAAATCCACAGGCGTAAAAATCAACTATCAATCAGTTGGATCAGGTGCAGGCATTAAACAAATCGAAGCTAAGACAGTTGTATTTGGTGCTAGCGATATGCCACTTACAGATGACAAGTTAAAAGAAATAGGCTTATTTCAATTCCCAACAGCCATTGGCGGAGTTGTTCCAGTTATTAATGTTACTGGCATTGATGCTGGACAAATGAAACTAACAGGCTCATTGATTGCTGATATATTTTTAGGTAAAGTTACCAAGTGGAATGATCCTGCAATCAAGGCATTGAACCCAACATTACCATTGCCTGATCAAGCAATTACAGTTGTTCGTAGAGCAGATGGTAGTGGTACCACATTTATTTGGACAAACTATCTAAGCAAAATCAGCAAAGAGTTCAAAGAAACTATAGGCGAAGGCACCGCAGTTAATTGGAAAGTTGGAGCAGGCGGCAAGGGCAATGAAGGTGTTGCTGCTATGGTAAAACAACTTCCTGGCACATTAGGTTACGTTGAGTTTGCTTATGTAAAGCAAAACAAGATGAATTGGGTAAATGTACAGAATAGTGCCGGAACTTGGGTAGCACCTACAGAAGATGCTTTCCGTGCAGCAGCCGCAAATGCTGAGTGGAACAAAAGTTACTATCAAATTCTAACCAACCAAGCAGGTAAAGAAGCATGGCCAATTACTGGTGCTACATTTATACTTGTTTATATCAAACCAGAAGATGCTGCTAAATCTAAAACAGCAATGACATTCTTTGATTGGGCATTCACTAATGGAGATAAGGCAGCAGATGATTTAGACTATGTTAGTTTGCCTTTAGCAGTTAAAAACAAAATCCGTTCTGATTGGAAACATTTGGGACTATTTTAAACCGACCTCAAGATTGAGAGGAGGCTGGAACTCGTAACCAGCACTAAGGGCCGCAAGGCTCTTTTTTATTCAATTGTTATCCATTCACTACAATCATTTGGGGAATTAAAATCTTTATTTGGCATGTTTGCATTCTTACCATTATCACATTTATAACCACATATAAGTCCGTGACTGTTAAGTGTTTTATAGGAAAGTCTGCATTCAGTTGAACGATGCTTTTCCAAACTGGTAAGTAACGAAACGTTGAGATTAACTGTCTTTGGAACTAGGGGGGCTATTATTGTTGTTACAGTAGCCAACCCTATTAAAAATTTGTTGAACGATTTCATTAATTTGTATAAACATAGAATTGGTATCTTACAATATATTTAAGTTTGGTTTGATATTAATATAAGCGGTATATAAAAATAACACTAAATACTAGTATATAAAGGTGTGTTGTATGGTAAAACCAACAATTGCGGTGTTTATACACCAACCCATGTGCTCTATACAAAGCGGCAATGGAATCATCAACGCTCTAAAATCACACTATAATTTCAAAATTTTTACCAAACACGAACTAGAAAACGGATTCTTTGACAATGTTGATATGTTGGCATTTCCGGGAGGTTTTGGAAACTCTGATAGTTATGATTATCTACTTAGTATTAATGGCGACCCTATTGTTGAATTTGTAAATAATGGCGGAAAATATCTAGGAATATGTATGGGTGCTTATTGGGCCGGCAGTCATTACTTCAAATTATTAGAAGGTGTTAATTCTGTACAATATTATAAACGCCCAACTGCCTGTACAAGACGTCCACACACTAAAGCAATGCCCATTACATGGAACGGCAAGGAAGATAAAATGTTTTTTAATGACGGTTGTACTTTTGTAGGCAATGGTAAGTATGAAACTATTGCTAATTATTCAAACGGAGACCCCATGGCTATTATACAAAACAATCTTGGATTAATCGGATGCCATCCTGAAAGCGAAAAGTTTTGGTATGATAGTTATAGGAAAATGGGACCACATTGGCATGACGGCACTCATCATAAACTATTATTAAAATTTGTCAATAGGTTAATGGAACAATGACGCCTTTAGATTTTAAAACCCAGCAAGTTGTAAACTCTATTATAGATGTAATAGAATTAGCATATACACAGGGAAGAACTGTAACATTTCGAACTATATTTACTTTTTTAAATTTTCCCAAAGAAGCATGGGAAGATGATCCAGATCTCGATGAACCTATAGAAGTTACATGTGAAAGTGATTTAGTATTAATTCGTGCAATGATCAGCAGTATGTTTGCTGTTAGACATTAAATTAATAGATTAATATAATCTGTACAAACACCATAACACTCAACACCCTTGACGTTATTAAGTGTTTTATCTTCCCATTCGGGCATTAACATTATGCTATTAGGTGTTAAAGTTTTTCCAGGGTATGTCCAAATATATCCATGACTAGTTAATGTGAAATCATCTTCTTGATGCCAGAAATAATTTAAACTTTTGTCTTTACCTAATACATATAATGCATCTAAATTTTTAGCATGTATCCATAATCCTGGTTGTTTAAGAAATTCAAAAGGTACTTCAAAATCTGGATTATCATGTCCTAACATCCACTTGCCATCAATATATCTAACATCAATTTCGCAATCATATCCTGCTTGAAGACTTTGTAATATTTGCCCAGGCAAGTTTTGTAAGTTACTGTCTGGACCATTAACTAGTCCTCGATGTGCTATTAATTTCATATTATGCCCACTTTCCAAAATAAGGAATAAAAGGATCATTGTATTCGGATACATCGCTGCCTGTTCCTTGTTGCCTTAATGAAACTTTAAAATTAGTCATTGGCCATTGTAATCCTTGAGATCCTAGTATTGTAGAAATCATTAATTCAGAATGTAATTGTACATTAAGATTAATATTAAAATGATCAATATGATCTACTGCCTCACAATAGGTTTTAATGGTATTAGGTAATCCTACGGCAAACATATCATTAAATCCACAATTTCTACGATTGCTAGGAGTTATTAAATAATTTGGATTTTGTTCTAAAAAATTATGTATCCGAACAAGATCCAACGGAGCGTCTATACCTATGTCTGGTCTTGATCGGATAACTAAATCGTAGTTATTATCTGATTTTTGTCTTGCTAGATCGCACTTTTTTAACATCCAATATTGTTGGAATAAATTCTCTACGTTACAATCTATTCTTTTATATTGCTTGGTTAACGGTGGAAATTCTTTAGGGTCTATTAATTCTATATGTGCAAGTCTATGTCCCGGGGGAAGTTTAGATTCTATGATGCTTCTAGCTTCATCAACATTGGTTGCTTGCCAGCTAGGAGGCATCAGTTCGTTTCTTTCCGAACCATCACCATACCGTCTAGTCCATAATACCACAAACCAATCTATTTGACTGTTATTTAAGTTATCTATTTGCATATCAAACTCGGCACAAAATCTGGCATGTCCGGATAATAGTAAGGCTGTTTTCATTTATGATTCTTTAAAAAATTATCAAGGTCTTCTGGAGTACCTATACCCCACATACGATTAACACGTTTAATTTTAATTTTCTTATTGTCTTCAATAGCTTGATTAAAAACAGGGCATACATAAAATTCATTATTAACTCTAATATTTTTATCAATCATTTCTTGGGCATATTTAACATAATCACTGCCCTTCTTCCAATAATAAATTCCTACAGTAGCCGCATTACTAATTACTTTTTTTTCTGCAACTTCTTTAACAAATCCATCATCACCTACTAATGCATAACTCCATTTAGGATGTGTAGCTTCAAATGTAACTATACCTCCATCAATTTCGTCAGCACTAAAAGAATACATACATTCATTGCTATTCCATTCAACGTATTGATCACTATTGGCCATTACTAGAGGATTATCATTATTGATGTAATCTTTGGCTAATAATGTACTACAAGCTGCACCTTCAGTAATTCCATTTACTTGTACTATGTCGCAGCCTGGTGCTATAAGATTAAGAAGATATTTGAGATTGTACTTTTCATAATGTTCTTGTTGGACAATAAAAATATAGTGTGCTTCTATGTTTAAGTTTTCTACCACAACTTGTATCATAGGTTTACCATTAACTTCAATTAACGGTTTTGGAAATGTATAACCTTGTTGTGCAAATCTACTTCCGGCGCCTGCCATTGGTACTAATACATTTAATCTACTATCTTTCCATGGTATGGTAGTTGATGTCATTTGTGAATTCATATGTTGTAATTTTGAATTGAGCTTTTCCCATGTGACATCATATGTGTTTTCTACGGCCAACAATATAGCACCACTGTCTATTGCTGCTTGTCTACCAATATGACTATCTTCAATGATGAGTGTATCTTTGGGCAATGCTTTCAATGCTGTCATACATTGCCAATACATTTCTGGATAAGGTTTAGGATGTACTACATCTTGATTACTAACATAATAATCAACATATTCTATTACTCCTATTTTTAACAAACTTAACTTTACAGTTTCTCTTATTGAATTACTGGCTACAGCAATAAGATACCCTGCTACTTTTAATTTAGAAAATATATCTACTAATTTGTTATCTACTGTAAATTTTTTTATTAATTCAAATGTGGCTAGTTGCTTACGTTGCCAAACCATATCATGGTATTCCGCAGGCAATTGTTTTGACTCGGATAATAAATGTAATTTACGAGTAGTATTCAATCCATCATATATTGACAAATGCTCATCGCGAGAAATAACATATTTTAGATCTATACTTTTTAAAGCATCATTAAGACTTTGATAATGTAATTCTCTACTCTCAATCAATACGCCATCGAGATCAAATATAATAAGTTTATTCATATTTTTTGTATTGTAAGTTCTTTATATTGTTCGGGTAATAATGATCGTTGATCAGCTTTTATCCATGAATAAGGAATATTGTTAATTAAAACTGTTCTTTCATCTACATTGCTAATAAGTTGGTCGGTACGTACCCATGTATCGTATTTTTGAATACCAGTTGAAAATGATTCTGTAATTTCAAATTGATCATCTTTCATAATATTAAAATTATCACCTAACATTGATCCACCATTTAATGCAGGAAATATTAATTGATTACAACACATAGGACCAAATGATCCATGCCCGTAATCCCAATGTACGCCATCCGGTGAAGGATTTGGTGTTGTATTATAATTAACAGGATCAATAAAATTATAGTATGCGGTTGCAAAAGAAATCCCGGAATCAGTTTCAATACATTCTAATATAGATTTATTCCATAGATGTATTAATATATTTCTAGTTTGCGATGATCCAACAAAGGGAACTTGATAATTATAATCAGCACGTTCACCAGCAACAGGTGCACCCCAAATAACAATTTTTTCTAATTGATATTTTTCTTGTATTAAACATAACGCCTGATAAAATTTTAATGCTTTATCTGAGATATAATTTATTATGTCTTTGGGTTCAGTATATGACCTAGGAATATGTCTCCAGAAATGAGCTCTTACATCAATTTCTCCACCGGTTATAATTAAAGAATCACTCTGGCTGATGTTGTTTTGTAACCAGGGCTCAAGGTTAGACCACAGATCTAAATCAGACTGATTTATAAATCTATTTAACGTAAATATCGAAGATTGACATTGACTCATATTAAACCTGTTAGGTATTGAACCAACAAGTATGTCAGTATGTGAATCGCCTAATAATAAAATATTCATTGAACTTTAATTCTAATATTATTTTTGACAAATAAATCTTATACCCTAATCACTTATCTAATCCCCATTTGCTAATAGCTTGATTATATTCATTACCGTAGTCTTTATCTATGGACTGCCTCATTGCTCGGGCACCTGCAATAGTGCCGCCTGGATGTCCATGTATAGCACCGCCTGCATTTCCAAGATAATCTACTCCTGCAAGCTCTGTTACCTTATCAATTAGTCCAGGATGTAATCCACAACTAAGAGCAGGTGCGGTATTTCCTGCTCTTAATATTTCTAAACAATGCTTGATTTCTTCTGGGTTGTCATTACTATATCCGCCAACCATACCAGTTTGTATAGTATCAACTCCCATCATTGTTGCCAACTGACACATTACTGGCCAACTAATACTAAACCTATGATTTACATCTGTGAATACTTTTGCTCCACTACTTTGATAATGTAGATATAAAGGTAGATCTAATTTGCGAATACTGTTATATACACCTAACCCACTAAACACATTAATATGAACACCGTTACCACCTAGTGTATGAACACGCTTTACACGATCAACTAAAATGTGTGGGTCACAATTAATGGTGTGGCAAAATACAACTTTGCGGCTTTGTTTAGCTAGATAATTAGAAATAATATCTACCCTACGTTCTAATGGAGCACATACAGGATTGCTCATAATTTCATCTTCTTTGATAAAATCAACTCCACCGTCAACCATTTGTTTAACCATCTCTAACAATATTTCTGGAGTAACACCTATCTTAGGTTTTACAATACCCCCAAGTAAAGGTTTATTATATTGTCCAGTAAATTCTCTAAAACCACTTAATCCAAATTTTGGACCTAGGAAGTGTTGAGTAACTGTCTTGGGTAACTCTAATTTAATTAAACGGCATTTTTTAATAATATCAATGTCAACATGACCACCCATTAATTGGCAAAGCAAATGACTAATACCATCAGTCTCCCAATCGGTATTTGCTACAGGAAAAGCAATTGCTACTTCACCATACACAACTTGGCCCATAAGATATTCATCACCTAATATGATACAACTATGATTTTCAAATAACTCATCAGTTTCCCATTCATTACGAACATTAGGGTTTCCTACACTTTGTCCTATGGCAAGATTCCAGGCAGCTTCTTTAAGTGTCGTTGATGACTTCATATCATATGTGGCTATGAAATATTTGTTAATATCTATTTCTTCTCTATTCTTAAAGAACTTCATACTTATCCTTTGTAGCACTTGGTGTTTTTACACATACTATTATACAATCTTCATGGAACACAGGTCTTGCTATTTCGTTAGGTTCTATAACAAAAATATCTCCAGAGTGAAATTCTTCTCCGCATACTGACATATGTCCGCTGAGTAATACATTATATTCTGTAGCAATGGTATGATAGTGAGCAGGCCAAACTTCATCTTTCTTATGTGTTAACACGCCTACCTCAAAATCTTTGGTTTTTAATACAGATGGATCAAAGTCACCAATGAACCATCCTCTCCACATATTATCTAATTTTTGTGTTTTCATATTTTATAAATTTTTCTAAATCATCAGGTACACCAACAGGATGATGCATTTGATTAGGTATATGGTATATACCAACTGTTAATCCATTTTTAATCATATAATTATAAGATGGTCCAACATAGAATTCTCCATTAGGAGCACGATCATCATTTCTAATCATCTCATTGGCACTATCTACAAAATAACTACCATTTTTCCAGTAATGTATTCCGTTTAATGATATATTACTTATTACATTTTTTTCTTGTATCTCGACAACGTGACCACGTTCATTAATTTTAGCATAACTATTTTTTTCAGTAGTCTCGTGGTACGTTACAACTGCTCCGTCATACTGTCTAACATTTAATAAAAAATTAGAAATATCCCATTCCATAATTTGATCACAATTAGCAATAATCAATTCATCATTATTAATAAATTCTGTGAATAACAATGCTGAACACGCCGGGCCTTCAGTTAAATAATCTATCTCTATAAATCTACAATTAACACGTTGAGATATCTCTTTTATAATTTGCGATGTGTATATATTTTTTGCAATTACAAACATATAATTAGCGTCCTTGAACCCTATACTTTCTATAGCTCGTATAATCATAGGAGTACCGTTTACATCAATTAATGGTTTTGGTTGATGAAATCCTTTGGTCAAGAATCTTGACCCTAGCCCTGCCATAGGTATTAATATATTCATAATTTTTAAAATTCAGTAGGATCTGTTGCAACAGGATGATGAAAATGTTTATCCGTAAATCGTGATCGACCTTGAGAATTCATTATTACATTAAAATTTCCATATACCAAAGGTACATTAATTTGTTTCATGTAATAACCTATTAAACATTCTCTACTCCATGTCCACACAGATCCATCTATTATATCTGTTTTTGCCCAATGAGGATCAGATATTGGAACTAATTCTTTGACATGTTTACCTATGTCACACAAAAGTTTTATAGATTCCTGAGAACCAAACACCAATTGATCATTAATTTTATAATCTGGAAATCCAGAATGTCCATTATCAGAACATATTAATTGTTTATTTGAAAAATTATAAGCATTTAAATCAATTTCTCTATCTGCAGAAACATCTAATCTAAATACAACAACAGCATCATATTCTTTATCTATAAGATCATGTGCCCATGAAAGTCCAAGAGATCCTAGATATAAACGTTTATACCACCATGTTATATATTTCGAGTCAACTGGAGGTGAAAGAGTTGTAGAATGAGGAGGTAGTTCATATTCTGGTTGATCAACAATAGTTATTTTAGCTAACTTATATTGAGGCAATAATATTTTTTCTATTTTTTCCCTTGCTTCTTCTTCTGAAGTTGCCCAGTCAGTAGACCATAAAGTCATGTAAATATCAGCAGATTCGAATCCTTTTAATTGATTCATTAACTTTACAAAGTCAACTGTGAATCTAGGAAGGCCTCCGGTTACTAATGCTATCTTCATAATTTAAATCACGTTTTATTTTTTACGAGCAAAACCTATACCCCAATCACTGGTACAGACGTTTTCTTCTACTTCCCAAATATCTTTATTCAATGCTTTTATAAAATGATACGGACCTGGATGAACAGAGGTATCATGAAATCCTACAATACCATTGGGTGCTAACAATCTGGTATATTCCCAATCAATTAAACATTGATTAATACTATGCCATCCATCAATAAAAATAAAGCCAAATTCTTTAATACCCAATGATTTCATTTTTTCTATATTTTCTTCTACCTGACTGCTAGAGCCCTGAATCGTATATATATGTTTTGAAGAATCATTTAAGAAAGATTTGTCTTTTATATCAATACCAACATAAATTGTTTCTGGTTTTTTATGTTCTAAAAATCTATATGTTATAGATTCATCAAGATTATTACAAACTCCAATTTCTAACACAGATTGGCAAGTATCTCTAACTTTTAGAAATCTTTCTGTAAAGGCTACTCTATTATCTTCAGTAACTTCTCTCCAAGGCCAACGGCTCATATCAGGATGTTGTATTCCACCATCACCATCTCTATCATCATATTCGGTACCTGTACGAATATCTCTAACTAAATCTTGTTCCCATTTCATTATTATTCTCCTATTTAAAAATTATTAATTCCAGAAAGCACTTCGGGCCAATCACCTAACAAATGTTCTGATACAGATTTATCACCATCGGGCAGAATATAATCTGAGTATTTGGATTTATTATCTAATATTACCTTTGGAAAATATTCGTCAAGTTTTACAGGACAAAATACAAATCCTGGTCTAGAGGCAAAGTCTTTTCCTTGACTTATAAGATTATCAACATTTAAATTATCTCTAACACTACCTGTGTTATTTTCAGGATGCGAAATGCTGTTTATTTTTTCTAAGACCCAATCTTTATTTCCTAGGTAACTAAAATGCCAACCTGCGTGATCTAGTTCTATTTGTCTTCCATTTGGCACGCTATGTATATTTCTCATACCATCATGTCCTTCGACAAAGTGTCCTCGAAAGGCTTTAACTGACGGCCACGGAGTATGTCCTTGTATATTTAGATAATTAAATTTAAAATTAAAAAATGGCATTCCAAGTCTATAAAAATCGTAATCCGTTTCTCTAATAAATTTATAAGTTTCTGGTCTAATTAATTCATCACAGTCGTTAATAACAACAACATCGTTCTTTGTTAGACCATCCCAGGTTGATTGAAAATGATTTCGTATCCAATGCTCGGCATCAAAAAGCAAGCCGGGCGGCTTGCCAACTTGTACATATCTAACTTTATCCCACCAAGGAGCATATCTTTCCATTTGTTTAGGTAGATTAAATCCTTTGTATATACCAGTGTACGTATGATCACATTCAACAATGGTAAATTGATCTACATAATCGTATTCGGTACTTAATCTAATTTCTAAAAGATCAAACTCGTTTCGGAAAGGAAAATTATTAATTATTTTCATTTCTTAATTGACCACCAGGGCGCACCCTCTGTGTTATTCACTCCAAATTTATCTAGTAATTCATGAACTGCTTGATTAACTGGTGGATGATTATAATCATGACCACTAATAATACCACCAACTTTTACTTTAGGTAACCAAGATTTTATATCTGAGGTAATTGACTCATAGGTATGATCGGCGTCAATGAATACAAAATCTAAACTATTGTCTTCGTATATAGCAGCAGCAGCGACACTCTCCATTCTCACAGCTTTATAATGCCCTTCTAATGGTTTCATGTTTGCGGTAAAAACTTCAAACAATTGACCTTTTACTACGTCAGCATCCACAAAAACACCACCAGCAATAGTTGACCCTTCCCTGTGCTCTGGAGCACCTAGCCAGGTATCTACACAATCAAATTGAATGTTTTTTCCACTATTAATAATTTCTACAGCCATAAAACTACTACTTTTACCTTTCCACGACCCAACTTCGACAAAATGTGCTAGTGAAGTCACATTATCAATTACCCACTTATAAAATTGTACGTCAGCTTCGGCAAAAAATCCGTCAACGTTTCTCCAATAATGTTCCATATAATTTTCCTATTTTTGTGGTTTATAAACAGTTAATCCTGTACCCATATCAAACATATGGCCTACTTCTGTTAGATCTAATTTTGTAACAATATTAGGATGATTTAATGACTGCCACCAATCTTTAATAGTAGGTGGTCCGTTCTGCCAAATATCATCCCATAGTATAATACCTTCGTAATTATTACTAACAAAGAACTCATGAAATTCTTGTTCTAATATTCCGTCATGTGGAGCAATATCTATAAGAATAAATGGACTAGTAAGTAATTCAGGGTCTTGTCTGAAATCTCCAATTTTATATTTTATGTTAGAAGGAGGGTTCGAAACACAAAGTTGATCTTCTACGTTATACGAGATAACACGAACATTGGGATTATAGCTCAATGCTAAACTACTAGAACCTCTAAATGTTCCAATATCATAAATTACCGAGCCAGAACAAAAAGTAGATATATAGGCCAATAGTTTATGTTGTTCTACTCCTGCGGGACAGTTTAAATAATATCTATGTTCTTCATTATCCATTAGTAAACTTTTTTCTGAAAGATCAATTTTATCTACATTGGCTTTAAGTTTTTTGATATCACTGGTTAACTCGGATAGCAATTTTTCATTCATTTTATTAAACTCCATTTTTAATTGTTTGTATATTCTTTATTATAATTTTCATTCTATTTATTGACTGCTTAATTAGCATCACCACGTATTGATATTTTAAAATTACAAGGTGTTATAGGAACATTATTATTTCTTAAATGTAATGCATGAGCACTTTCAGTATGCCATGTATATCTAGTTTGAGTAAAGAAATTATTATGAGCATCCTGAATCATATCACAGTATATGTTCATATTTTCCGGGGAGGCAATAGCAAAACAATCACACATTTGGGGGGAGTCAGGACTGAGGTGAAGATGCCCTGCAATTTTGTTTATAGGAGTTATTACCGAATCTTTAACTTCTTCAGTGAGTGTATTTAAGTCTACTTCATTTACTAACCCTGCATCAGGACGTATACGTACAACCATGTCATATATAATACTATGTTGTTTTTCATAGTTGATTCTTAGTTGATTAACCTTATATAAATTATACCACATTTTATATGCAGGAGTAGGAACATCATGTGGTTCTTTCGGAAGTTCAATATATTCACTATCGGATAATTCAAATGACCTAACAAAATTATTTGTAGGTAACATGGACTGAAGAGTATTTGCTGCCAATGTGGTATCAGTAATTTCTCTCCAAAAATCTAAAGGAAGTTTATTAGATGGAATTCCTTGGTTATTACCTGTAAAATAACAAAACCAATCTGCCTGAGCATAACCTTTGAGATTAATTAATGTATTGTTAAAATCTTCAGTGAATCTAGGCTGACCGGCTATTAATATTGCTATTTTCATTTTATGGAATTTTAATAAAACAATGAATTCCGTTATTAACAGGATCTAGATGTTTAACGGTTTCTGCAATAGCCTTTTGTATGCCAGGTTCATAACTATCATCTAATACCATAAGCCCACCTGATCTCATTTTTGGCAAATAATTTTCAATATCTTTTTTAACTGCTTCATAACTATGATCTCCATCTACCATTAAAAAATCAATACTGGCATCATCGTATTTTTTTACAGCATCGTCGCTGGTCATTTTATGCAACTTATAGTGACCATTGACTGATTCTAGTCTAGCATGAAAGTCTTTTTCGGAATACCCGTCTTGCTCATCGGGATTACATGACCAACTACCTACATCTAATTGCATAGGATCAATACATTCAAATCTTATATTTTTACCACTGTTAATAATTTCAACAGCCATGAATGCAGATGACATACCTTTGTACGATCCAATTTCCACAAATAGACTATCATCGTCTGCTTGTTCAACTAAGTCTTTATAAACATATTCGTAGCTAAACCATCCTGGTATATTTTGATAAAAGTGTTCCATATTATTTCCTTAAAAGTATTGTATATTAATTCTGAGAGGATAGTTAATTTCTAATCTCTCATGTGGCTCATTTTTGCGAGGTTCTAGCATCATTGTTTTTCCAAGACATAAACATAAAGCACTTGGACCGCCCATACTAGTAATCATTAATTCAGAACCTTGTATAATACGGGCTAGTTCCATCCAATCCGGAGTTCTATAATGTGGAACACGTATTTTGTAAATATTTTCAAAGTAGTCATGATCGCTTTCACCTCCTACAAATACTGCCTGTTCTGCTAAACCCTGATCTATTATTTTTCTCCAATGCGGACTATCTATCGGATTACCTTCTTGATAATGTGGACTACGATGTATAACTATTGGCCGACCAGGAATTTTACGAGGTTCTCTACATTCCATCCATGGCATCATCTGTAATTCTTTTTCATGTTTCTTATGATCTATACCTGCTGCCAATGCATATTGATTGCTGAAGTTTCTAGGAAAGCATCCTGTTTCTAAATGATCATATGCATCTTCCAATTCGTAATCAATTTCTTGACCTTTCCAAATTTCAAATTTAGTAATATATTTCTGATGCAAAATTAATTCACGCATTACTTCGTAATCATTTTCAGTCATACGACCTTCATGGCGATTTCCTTTATTGCTCCATCCTAATTTAGTGTTTATTACATGTTCTAGATTATTCAGTTTAAGATAAAATTCCCCTTGTCCGAATATCTTTGGAATTACTAGAGCACAGAATGTATCTCCTGTGGTTCCTGAATGTGAAAATGTTGTCATTATTATCCTTTTTTAATTAATGCTATAAAGTATCCATTATGCCAGTCGCTGTCAGATCCTAAAATATCAGGTGCCCACCAAACTTGCTCTTGCAGGGTTCTAATTTCTATACTGCATTCTATGTTAAGATTATTATCTTCAATGGCTCTAAATGTACCAGATCTAACGTCGTTCCAATTCCAATCATCGACTACTAGTAAGAAGGTATCATCTAATGCAGGTAATACTTTAGTAATACCGTTATATTGATTCTCTTCAGAATGACTTCCATCATACATATACACATTGAATTTTCCAATAGATGTATAATCTATAAGATTAAAATCATTTTCAATAAAAGAAAAATCAATATCTGGTGATTTTAATTTGTCTATGTTTGAAAAGAATAAATCTTTAGGACCGCCAAACTCTGCCCAATTATCTACACAGATTGTTTTAACCTTGTTTCCGTAAAGAGCAGAACATGCGGTTGACCCTGCCCAAGTTCCAATTTCTAAATATCTAGCATTATCAATTAATTCAATCATATTATTGATAAAATATCTATATTTTTTTCCACTGGCACCATTCATGTAACGGATCCACTCCGGCAATTTAAATTCCATAGCAATAGATTTAAACCATGCATCTTGCATTTTGACTGCTAGATCAGACTCCCAATTACCAGCAAATATCATTGACGTTTCTTGATCAGATGTTGGGCTATGCGGAATATTCTTTGGGGGTGTTCTTAAATTAGACATATTAATATTTTTCATTCTCTCTGTAAAGGTCTTCAACTTTGAATACCGCATCCGGTAAAATCATGTGTGACCATTTATCTAAATTTTCTGTTATGCATTTAGGAAAATATTCATCAACCACTACATATTCAAATCTTTCATTATGTTTGCTATCAATTCCTTCGTGACCGTATTTGTTTCGAATCATCCATGCTATATTATATTCATCGACAATTTTTCCAACATTCTGTTCAGTATGAGCAAAACTTTTAATTTTATTTAAACAGTGATCTTCATTACCAAAATAGGTAAAATGCCAACCACCATGATGTACAGATACTGTGTTAGCAGGTTTAGCATTCCAATAAAAAGAATATTCTCTTTCTTGTTGTGGATTTGTAAACACTCTACCCCTAGTAACAATAATTGAAGGATGACTGCTAGGATGTTGTATTTTTATGTAATTAATTTTGTAATTAAATTGAGCAACATATACAATATAACGATCGTAATCATTTTCATCATCTCTAATCATTTCAATCATATCAGCACGTGGTATTTCATCACAGTCACTGATTATTAAAAGATCGTCTGGAGAAACATCAGTCAACTCTTTATAAGCTATGTAACGTTGGTATTTTTCACGTACCCATGTATCATCTATTTGTCCAGACAATACTCTACGTTGTTCCTCAATAGAGTCATCTAGTTTAATATGACGAATTTTTTCTAGATATGGAGCAAATCTTTCTTTATTATTTTCAAAGAAGTATTCTTTGGGTAATCCTGTAAAAGTAGTGTTAGACTCAACTAAAACAAAATAATCTACAGTATTCCACAATTCTTTTAATCTTATTTCTAATATTTCAAACTCATTGTAGAACGAAAACATATCATAAACTTTCATTATACTTCCTCCGGATAAAACTCAAATATCGATACAGTGGCATTGGGGATAATTAAATCTTTGTATTTTTCCTGATTGTTAACTACACATTTAGGAAAATAATCATCTAGCATGACATATTCAAACTTTTCAATATCAGCAGGATTAGGTCCACATTTTTCTTTAATCATTCTATCAATGCTGAACACATCTACAATCTCAGGAACATTTTGTTCTGTATGAGCAAAGTTTTGTAATTTATGTACAGCATTCTTATCATCACCTAAGTAGCTGAAGTGCCACCCTGCATGATCAAGATAAACAACATCAGGTGCAGGTGGCAACCATGCATGTGTGTAATCACGTTCTTTTTCAGGAGTAATGAATACATGAGCTCGAGTTACAATCATTTGTTGATTAATTACAGGTTGATACCATTTTAAGAAATTAAACTTGTATCTAAATAATGGAACACGTAACACATAGCGTTCATATTTGTTTTCATCGTCTTTGATTAAGTCTATGATATCGGCACGTGGAATTTCATCAAGATCACTAATTATGATCAAATCATCTGGTTGTTTATCAGTTATGCCACGTTTAAGAGCATCACGTTGAAACTTTTCACGTACCCAACTGTTATTGGTTACAGGAAAATCATCAATCTTGAGATAACGTATTTTATCTTGAAAAGGTTTAAATCTTTCCCAATTTTGTTCTAATACATATTCTTTGGGTTTACCACTGTGACTCATATTGGCCTCAGCAATAACAAAATAATCTACACTACTATAAAGTTCATTTAAACGTATCTCTAATAGATCTAGCTCATTGAAAAATGTAAAACAGTCATATACTTTCATTCATTACTCCATAATTTAGGAACACTGTTCCATAATGCGTTAATATCAAAATACGGATCCTTGCCGCTTTCATCCATGATGTGAAATCCTAATCCAGGTATTGGACTGAATAACATAACATCTGGTTGTTGCCAAATTTGATTAATTGAACGATCCTCTACCCACCCTTCGTTGTTAGTAGTAAGTTTAACCAAATCTTGAAAAATGTTACGATAACGATTATACAAGTTACGACTGGCTAAACAAGTATAGGTAGTGTGTTGAACTGTTCTGTAATGTCTATATGGACCAAGCAATAGTATACTATGATAAATTTGTTTTGTATACCTCCATATGTCATCGTGCGGATTAATAGCAACTAGTTTTCCTGTGTTGCTTTCAAATTGATCAATTGAATCAATCATGTCTTGAATAGCTTCAGGAACATGTAGATAGTCATCTTCAATATGATACCATAGATCTGTACAATTCTTTTCCACTTGTTCATATACACGTTTCATTGTATGTCCATTACCTGTACCATCTACTACAGGTATAAATTCTGTAGGAAACTTACAATGCCCGATGATAGTTTTAATATCAGATACAGCTTCTGGGCTGCTATGATCATCTAAAACAACTAATCGAATATTGTGATCAGTTACTTGATTGATACTATTGACCAAACTGCTAATACAGTATTTGACCAATTCATGCTTAGAAACATTGATATATCTTGTTGAGTTGCTGGCAGCATGTACAATGGTACAGCTACGTAAAATTACTAGTAGGTCTCTTGCCATACGTTCCTTATAGTTATAGTAGCACTTATTTAAACACAGTTAACATTGCAAAGTCAAGAACTGAAACATAGTTTGGAGAAATAATCTGTTGTAAAAATACAACAAATACGTTGACATGTTAATACAATCACTATACAATTAGTCACATAGCAACAAAGTTAACTGTAGAAATATAAAAATATTTCAAAATTTTTGTTCAAAAATGCAAAAACAGGTTGACAGCGAAGCTAAATAAACGTATAATTGATACATACACAGCAATAATGCCGTGTAGTAATTTAAAGGTAAATTGGAAAGTAAAATGCAATCAGTAGTTAGATCATATAAACATACGATAGCCAAATTAGGGCAGATGCCCTCATGCTGGTTGGCGTTTGATAGTCTATCTAATGATCGCACACCAGAGGGCTATATTAGCCAGGGGTCCCCGGAGACCAGAGTGTAATACAAATACACACTAACTCCAAAGGACCCCAGGACTAAACACCCTGGGGTTTTTGCTTTTCGAGTGTGAATATGTGGTAACGAGGACCACGCCGCGCACTATAAACATGCGGTAAACGGGCGGTGACGAGGATGGCTTATCTTCTTGTAGATAAAAAAATTCGTCATATTAAAGCAAACTGGACAGACATGTCCCCTGTAAAACGGGGAAGTATGGTGGTGATGACAGTTTGCTTTA
>Ga0214919_10001348_pt1 | contig 40419 bp, 24 predicted proteins | sample LL1503_MetaG_FD_177994 | JGI IMG/M metagenome (GOLD analysis project Ga0214919, IMG submission 177994) | Freshwater microbial communities from Lake Lanier, Atlanta, Georgia, United States - LL-1503 | ecosystem: Environmental > Aquatic > Freshwater > Lake | place: USA: Georgia | collected...
CTTTAAATGGTAATGAAAGTGATTTGAATATGAGAACTGATAATTTACCAATGGTACCAAATGGTCTTCAAAAACACATGAATCCAAATATGTTAGCACAACGTGAACCTATGTCTCAATCCCGCCAACCATTTCTCCAACCTCGCGAACAAGTAATGCCAACTCAAAGAATGCAGTCATCTCGTCAATTAATGCCAACTCCTCGTGATTTTGATCCAATGATGATGGGAAACCAGATGGATAATCCAATGGGCGGTCCAATGGGTGGTCCAATTGGTAATCCAATGGGTAATCCTATGATGGGTAATCCTATGATGGGTAATCAAATGGATGACTTTAATAATAATGTTATGGAATATAATCCAGGAATGATGCCAGGCCAAGGAATGATGGCCGGTCAAGGAATGATGCCACCTGGAATGATGCCACCTGGAATGATGCCCCCCGGAATGATGCCAGGCCAAGGAATGATGCCAGGTCCTGGAATGATGCCAGGCCAAGGAATGATGCCAGGCCAAGGAATGATGCCAGTCCAAGGAATGATGCCAGCTCCTGGAATGATGCAAGGTGGTACAGTAAAAAACGGACACATAGTTAAGGCGTCTTCTATAAGAGGTGGTGGAAAAAGAGATAATTTTTTTTTTGAATCATCACTAGATAGTTCCTCAAAAAACTCTAATGACCTAAATAAGTTGTCGTTAAAATATAAGTCAAACGTGAAGAAAACTGGTGGTATGCGAATTATACCAGCATATATCGATTTAGATAAGATCTCCTATAAACCCAAGCTAAATTATATAGGCGGAGTTAGAATAATTCCAAGATATATTGATTTAACGAATAAAAATGATCCATATAAACCATTAGATGAAGCTTCTAATATCACAAAACAATATATCGAAGATAAAAAAGCGGAAGTTCCTATAAGTTATTCTATACCTCCTGCTCCTAGAGCTCTACAACCAGATGAACAAGTATTACCAAGTCATCGGGGTAGTATACAAGCACCACCACCCCAAAATTCTTCAGGACAAAATTACGAACAAAAATCAAATAATTCCTATGAACCAAGACCACAAAATAAAACATATAATAATAATCAAGGATCCAATGATAATGCTTTAAATGGAACTACACAAGCATATATAACAACACCAAATACACAAGGAGCATCAGTTCAATTAAATATACCTCCAGCAGCAAAAATGCCACAAAAGATACAAAATACATTTAATCCAACATATTATGTTCCAATGCTTAATCCATACCCAGCAACAACTGAAGGTAATCCAATGTTATGGCATCCAGCTGTACCACCAATAGTACAAAAATATAATATAACATTCGGATCTGCGGATGTAACTAGATTGGGAGAAGTATATGAAGATTTGTTACCATCAAAAATTGCTATAGCAAAGAATACATTTAATAGTTTATCAGAACGCTTATTAGTAGTAAATTATTTAAGAAGTGTATTGGTACGAAATTCTGATGGAGAAGAAATAAATTTTGATCAGAAAAAAAAGGGAAGACCAGAAATAAATGCTTTATTAAGTCACTTAAAAATTATTGGTGTAAATCCATACAATTATAATAAAATGACAAACAATCCTTATACCGGATTACCAGATAGATTATTAGTATATAAATCATGCTATCCAATTAAGGTATCACCTAATTCTCAAATTAAATGTGCGAATGAAAATATAGGTATCAATGTAAGAATATATCAAGAATTAGAGGGTGAAGCAATAATGAGTTTAGTTGGAGTAACGTATAAGGGATTATTTGAGATTTGGCGTGAAATTACCTTTTATGAATATGTGCGTGATGAGATAGTGAAGAAAAATGTATCACCTAACTTTGTTTCCTTAATATCATACTTTACACATCCGAGAACAATTATTGATTTTGTAAAATACCGTTTAGAAAAAGATACCAAACCAGATCCTAAAATGGAGAATTATTATACCATATATAATAGTTTTGTAAATAATGAAATATATAAAATACCTGGATTTAAGGAAGCACGAAGAAGCTTTTTAGAAAAAAAATATCTTGATCAAAAAATGAAGTTTACTCATTTTAAGGTAAGAAATCAAGCGATAAATGTTGGTGATACAGTAGTAGCATTAAATAATCAAGAAGAACAAATTAACCCCAAAATAAGAACATATGGTGAATTTATAGAGGATAAATTAAATAATGATGAATTTTATACAAACTATTCTGAGACATGTTTAATAGTATTAACCGAGGCACCTACTCAAAATATAATTTCATGGGCTTCTAAAAAGTTTGAACAAAATAATGTTAATTTATCAGTATTAAGAATGATTTCAACTGGTTATCATGATCCAGATGTATGGAAATCAGTATTATTTCAATTACATACAGCACTCTATGTTATGCATAAAAAAGAAATATGTATTTGGAATTTTAATCTTGAAAATAATGTATATATTAAAGAAACAAATATTGATAATAATAATATTGGTTTTTGGAAATATATCATTGAAGGTATTGACTTTTATATTCCAAATTATGGTGCTATTTTATTAATAGATACTAGTTTTAAAGACCTAGATGTAGATGGTACAACAATAAACCAGATTGACCTTAAGAGTAAATTACCGACAACAGATATAAATCGACTAAATAAGGAAGATTTTAGATATAAAATAATGATGGGTACTTTATTTGATACATCAGTGGCACAGAAACAATTATTAAATCAAAGAAACGTTGAACTATTTAAGAATAATATATTTAATAATAATGAATTTAATTCCCAGCCAAATAAAATTAGTGGTATGATACCACCAGATTCAACAATACTTGATTTAATTCAAAGAATCGGTGATTATCAATATCAGGCACCACAAATTCCAGTAGGAATGGCAATTCCACCAGCACCTTTGGTACCTCCTACTGTAAACTTAGATGTAGCAAATATAATTAAATCACATGCTCATTATTTACATAATAAAGTTGGAGTATTATTAACTCAAACGGAGATTCCTGTTCCTCCAAATGGAAACACATCATTTGTAATTGGTGAATTTGTTGGACATACCTTGTCACCAAACAATCATTATGGAGCAATAATAAAAAGTGTACCTGTTCCAAATCAATATGTTGAAATCATAACAATTGATAGAACACAGAGAAACATTGTTGGAGAGATTAGAATAGTACCTGTTGGTGAGGTTATTAAACTAAATGCTAAACCATCTCAATCATTTAAGCCCAGTATAAAAATAGATGAACAAGATTTGGTGGAAACCTATAGAATTGAATAATATATGAATAATAATTTATAAAAATTATTATAAAATATAATATATATAATGAATAGTTATTTTGATTTTGGTAAAAATAATACAAAGAATAAAAAATATAAATTAGAAGTAGATCCATTACCAAATTTTGATAAATTAAGTATGAAAAATATAGAAGTACAAAAAAATGCTGATAGAATTAATAAAAAAAATAATGATTACTTTAAATTATATAAGGATTTTGATGAAACAAAAAATAACCTCGATATTGTTCACAAATTAGAAAAAGCCCCCTTTTTATTCTTGAATATACATCCCAAGAAATATTATGAAAGGTATACAAATGAAAAACAATGTAGAGAACCTTCGTGTGAAGATGCTAACAATGTTGAACTAATTAAAGAAGCTTTCTTTTTAAGAGAAAATATCGAAATTATTCAAAACGCAATTATTAAAAATATTGCCAAACAAACAAAGTATTTAATTTCACGTCAGAAAGATGATGACATTATACTTTTAATGAATGGTATTTATCACGATTATGCCCGAAACCTACCTTATAACCTTAGAGAACAAGTCCAAGAGCTAAATGAGCGAGTTGTTAATTTTATAACTCCATGGCTCATTAATGAAATTGAAACATATCAAAGATATCTTATTGATGCTAATACTCCTTTACGACCACCTGAATTACCAGTTATGGTAATGAGACAGCGTAAGGAATCATTACCAAGCGTTTATCCACGCTAATAATTACTAATTATTAATTTAATAATTAGGAATAAATTTTAATATTTAATCGTTTCTCTTGTAGAAGAGAACTAAACCACGTCTGTTTAAGAGTTCTTCAGGATCACTGTTTACATTTGTAGCTTCATCAGTAGCAGGGGTTGGTACTAATTCAATGATTGGAGAGGATGATTGTTCAGTTACAGGGCCAAAGATACCGCCAGCATGGATTAATACTGGGCGGTAGGCAAGGAATTTACCATCACGTAATACCATTGCGGATGAACCAACAACAATTTCCTTGGAAACTAATGGGGCTGATGTAGCAGTGCCAGAAACAATTGGTAATAAGATTTCGGCAAATACTGCGGATTTAAGGTCATAGGTTTCATTTTCACCGATGTTAATGGTCTTGACGCAATTTACTTCGGCTTGGTTAATGGTATCATAGCCAGAAATAGTTAATGGAAGAGCATTGTAGAATGGAGTGTTGGGTGAGCGAATTTCAGGAGTCTTGAATTTTCTGGATAATGAAACGGCAATTATTTCATCAGCAGAGTGAACTCTGCGTTGTCTTTGTACAAATTGATTATTCTTGAATTCATAAATGGTTTGGTTTAAGACACTGGTTACACTGATTGGGGTGGTGATAGCAGCTTCAGGAGGTACGTTAATTTGGAGGTAAGGTACGTTGTATACTTCTTGGACATAGCCAGCAGAGTTGTATTGTTCATAGTTCATGCTGTTGTATAAAGGAGCACTGACTACAGTTAAGGGATTGAATGAGAAAGCAGCAAATAATCTCTTGAGGATAATAGATTCATCACCCATGTTGGCAACTTCAGGGGAATAGATTGAGAATTTGCAGTTATCAACTGAGTTAACGAATTCAGCAGCAGTTACATCGAAGTATTTACCAGCACGGAGAGCAATTACTGAGCTCCATAAGTGTTGTTGTAACATTACACGGTTGCGTAAATCTTTGATTGGGCTTTCACTGTCGCATACTACGTCGTTTTTATCAGTTACAAGAGCATAGAAGAGCTTGTAGTCTGGGAGAGTACCAATGGGTTCTTTTTGGTATTTGGCTTTGACTACGGCACCAATGTTAGATAATAACATACGTTCATCAACAGAGTTGAATTTAGGGATGAAGAGAGCAAAAAGTAAAGGATTAATGTGGACCGCAGGATTGTGTCTGTTGGCATCGTATCTTCCGTTAAGAGATACAGTTGAGCAGTCAACGTGTAACATAGATTGGATGATTACGGAAGCATGGAGAGTACGAGTAGCAGAGTAGACTTTGACGATTTCCTGTAAGACACCATATTCAGATTCTCTTAATTGAAGACCGTTGGTAGATTCAACGGCAACAGTTCCAAGTAATTTAGAAAATGATGTAACATTCTGGGAAGGGAACATTCCCTTTTCTTCCTTAGGTTGTTCATCAACTTGGGATTCTAATTTGGTTTCAACTAAGCGGCGGAATTCATCCATTTCAGAATCAGTTAAACCATTCTCTTTGGCGTATTTCTTGGATAATTTTAAGATGGAATACAAGGTGTGACCTGAGGTTGCTCCTTGTAAAACGTTCTTCATGATTAAATTGTAGAATTTGCGAGCAGTTCTACGAACATCGCGAGTACGTTCAGTTAATGAGTCCATTACTTTGTCATATAAAGTATTATCATTAGGATATTTACGTCTAAGACTTTCATAATCTTGGAGTGTTAAGGAAGTTTTTCCTTCACTTATTAAGCGTTCAACTTCTTTGTTGACATTAGCAGAGCCTGAACCACTATCAAAACTGTTTCTATTCATTATATAATATATTATATTAAAATAAATTTTTTATAAAATAATTAATTAGTAACTAAATATTTTTATGAATCTAAAAATTTATTAAACCTTTATTAAAAACTAAATCTATTATATTATGCTTCCCACTAGCAAAATTTCTAATATATACTATATATATTAGAAACTAATATTATGATATCTTTAATGAGGCTTAAAATTGCTACTTTAGTGCTTTCATGTTAAAATTGAATATCTGATATAATCAATATAAATATTACAACATAACTATATTAAATATGTCATTAAATTGGATTAATAAATATGAACCAACGACAAGTAAAGATTTTATTGGTAATTCAATAGCTATCAATAAAATTAAGCATTGGTTGCGTGATTTTCCAAATAGTTCCCCATCTTATATAATAATCGGCAGTATTGGGATTGGAAAAACTATAATATCTAAACTATTATTGAAAGAAGCCGGTTATGATTATATTTATTTTTCTTCAAGTGATGAAAAAAAAGATGATATATATGAAACCATAATAAATAATCCAAAGAAAAAAATAGGTGTAATCATTGATGATACCAATAGAATTAATTTAACGAATGAAAAGAAGAATATAATAAACTTATTTTTACTAAATGAAATTAAAAAGAAATTTCCAATCATATTGATATCTAATTTAACTCATTCTAAATTTATCAATAAATTAATCCAAAAGAAACATTGTCCAGAAATTAAATTTGAGTTACCAGGAGAGACATCATTAAAGACTATTATTAGTAAAATATCAACTGCTGAAAAATTAAATATTTCTCCTGAAGTTATCTCAAAAATAATCGAATACTCTCAAAAAGATATTCGAAAATGTATTTTAATTTTACAAGATTTATATCTCACTTATGGCTCGCTCTTAATTGATGAACTAAAATTTAAGATGTATCGTTTATATACTCAGAGAAAGGATATTGATTGTGGTCTTCTAATATCAAATAAAAACTTAATGGATAATTATAAATCAGTTCAATCAGTACTAAAAATGTATGATAAAGAAAAAGTTTTATTACCATTAATGTTGTTTGAAAATTATCCTTTGGCTATCGAAAATAAACAATTATCTCCTAAAGATAAAATTAATATGATAGCTAATATTACCAATTCATTATCAATTGGTGATGTTATTGAAACAAATATTTATTCAGATCAAAATTGGTATTTACAAGATACACATGGATTCTTTTCATGTGTAAATCCATCATTTAATATGGTTACTAAGAATAACAATAATAAATTTTATAATCTCAACTTTAGTTATGACCTAAATAGTGTATCAATTAAAAATATTAATCGGAAGAATTTTATTAATATTAAAAATCATTTGATAAATTTTAATAATAATGATATCCTGTATCTACATAAGATTTATAAATATCAACTCAGAAATAAAAAATCAGATAAATTAAATAAAATATTGACTAATTATAAAATAACTATCAAAAATTTAACATCAATTAATAATATTGATAAGACTTATCGTGAGAGTGTTTAAAAATTACCAACTTTAAAGCTTGTATACCTTTTAAAGATTGTATACCTTTTAAAGATTGTATACCTTTTAAAGATTGTATACCTTTTAAAGATTGTATACCAACTTTAAAATTTCCATTTAAGGTTTCCATTTAAGGTTTTCATTTAAAGATTGTATACCAACTTTAAAGATTGTTTACCCATTTAAGGTTTCCATTTAAGGTTTCCATTTAAAGATTGTATACCAACTTTAAAATTTCCATCTTTAAAATTTCCATTTTCTCAATTGTGCTAAATCTTCTTCTAATTTTAGCAAAAACTGATCATAATCATCATAACCAATAATATCAATTCTAGCTTGACGTTCTCTCATTTCTGCTTCCTTTTCTTTTTCTTTTCTCTTTTTACATTCATCTATAGATTCTAATCCAATATACATACAATCACTCAATCTCTTCTCCTCATAATAAATATATTCATCAATCTCATGATTAACATCTGCTAATTTCATTTCTAGCACCTGATACTGATATGTATCTTTCCTATATGTATTTTCTAATTCTTCTAATTTATCAATAATTTCATTCTGTCTCTCAGATAATACATCCAACCAAGTTGAATTATCCTCTTCCTCCTCTTCGTCATCTTCCTCATAATAGTAATCATTATCTTCCATATAATCAGAATCATCTGAATTTGCTGCTTTAGTTTTTTCAGGTTCAACCTTTTTAGGTTCTGGTATTAAAGAGGAAACAATATTAATTGGAACAATGGTGGTATCTAATTGCGTGGGTTTAAAAGTGTTCCAAACCGTTTTTGGTTTTTCAATTGTATTTTCTTTTTTAGTTAGACTCGGAAATGAAACTTGATTATTAATATTAATATTTACTTCAGGTATTTTTGGTTTTCGCTTAATTGTTGTTGCTGTTTGACTGTGATTGATGTTTCCCGGTTGAAGATTGTTAACCATTTGAAGATTGTTAACCGGTTGAAGATTGTTAACCGGTTGAAGATTGTTAACCGGTTGACTAAAATCATCATCATTTAAATTTGAAAATCGTGACTTCCTCTTACTTTTTACAACAGTAAAAGAATCATCACTCTCTTCAACAAGTGCCTTACTAAAACGATTTTCTTTTTGCATCTTGTTAATATATATTGATATTTTTATTTATTATATATAATAATCAATTTTTTCTTATATACTAATATATGAAAAAATATATTGATACCCCATTAATTTATAATTATTCAAATATTGATAAGCAAACAATTCATGGTTTAACAAATTTATATTTGAATTCAAAATCAAAAAATGTTGGAAATTTTAAGTGTACATCATGTAATTATAAAGGTTCATTATCAATCTTTAAAAATAAAAATTTATTATTTGATAATGAATTATTACATCATGTTGTTGAGCACAATCATAAACCACATCGCGAGATTCTACAAAAATTAAAAAAACATAATAAAATTAAAATTAAAGCAACCTATCATAAGGATACAAATAGTCATAAATTCATATTAAATCGTAATCAAATTCTAATTTTGGATAGTTTAATGGCAACTAGAAAATCTTATATTGATAAAAAGCATAAATTAAGATATTCAGAACATGCTGGTTTATTAGATTTTGATCAAGAAGGTCTCAATAAAATTTTAATTAGTGCTAAAACAGATCGTCAAGATAAAGATGATCCTGAAATCTTATTACCTCAAAATATGAAAGATGCGATCGATTATGAGTTTATGTTCCATACACATCCTCCGACACCCTATCCAGGTGCTCGTGCGAAAACAGGAGTGTTATACGAATTTCCCTCAATTAATGATATATATCATTTCATTGAGCATTATAATATAGGGGAAACTCAGGGATCATTAATAATTGCGCCGGAGGGTATGTATATAATACACTCTAAGACAGGTGATGATAAAATAAATGTAAATCAAACAAATGATATATTTAAAACATTAGTAAATGGAACATTTGAAATCCAACAAGAGGCAATTAATATATACGGTAATGAATTTAAGGATAATGATAAATTTTATAAGATTATCACAGATTTTAAATATATAAATGATTTTAACAAGTTACTTAAAAAATATTTAGATGACCAAATATTTATTGAATATATACCTAGAAAAAAAGATGAAGATAATAATTATATAATAGATAAGTTGGTAATTGAATTAAAACCAATCGAAAAAATAAACTCTAGATAAAGATTCTTTTATAAATTTTAAAAAAATTAATATATATATAAATAATATAATATGCCATATACATTAGAACAAGTCGGACAAACTAATAATGATGATAGTAGTATGAGAATCTTATTAATAATTGGTCTCGTTGTTATCCTATATTTTCTATTAGTCCAAACTAATTTACCAAAAACCGTCATGGATATGCTTAGAATAGAATCATTCATTAATCCCGAATCAACTGCAGCCGATGAATTAAATCGTAGATCTAGTCCAGCTGTAGATTTATCAGCACCCGGAGTTCCTTATCAATCTCCTCCCGCTCGTTTAGGCTATAGTTCTTCTAAAATGTCATCAATGTCACCTAAATCAACACCTAGTTCTACACCAAAGTCATCACCTAAATCCACTCCTAAGTCATCACCAAGATCCACTCCCAAGTCATCACCTAGAGTTGTTAAACGTGTCGTAAAAGCATCACCTAGATCCACTCCTAAATCATCCCCTAGATCCACTCCTAAATCATCCCCTAGATCTACACCAAGAGTTGTTAAACGTGTAGTAAAATCATCACCTAAATCAACGCCATCATCTAGTAGAGCATCTTCTCCCAAGGGAATGTCATTATCTAAATCTACGACAATCGCTGCTAAAATGAGTAAAGATGTAAAGAGTAAAAAGATAGAAAAATATACCGATGTTAATAGATTATATTCTACTAGAGATGGATATGATTTAAAGGTTCCCGTTTCTAAATCTGTTTGCTCTCAAAAATGCTGTGGTTATTATTGGAAGGAAAATATGGATGGATTATTTAAGAAGAATGATCCTGTAAAATGGAGCGATGTTGGTGTTGGTAAAAAATATAGATCATCTAATGTAACATGTATGGGTGATGGAGTAGCTCCTCCTGGCTGCAGATGCTATACTGGTGCTCAACATGAATTACTTGCTACACGTGCTGGTAATGGAAGTAGAGAATATTAATATTGGTAAACTGGTAAACTGGTTAACATTTTATTTTTTAGAGTTTAGAGTCAAATAATAATATATATTAATAATATATAATATTATCTTATAGTTATGGCTAATTCAAATTATTTAACTGAAATAAAAAAAGAATATACAATTCAATTAGTAAATACGCTTACACCAGCAATATACGAAGGTATTAATTCTATATATTCTGAAGTAAAAAAGATGGCAAAAGATGGTGAAGAATTAAAGATGTTTCAGGGATTCTTATCAAAAATTCCCACTTGGAATGAGCAAATGATTACGATGGAAGCGACACGTATTAAAACAGTAACACCCAATGCCGAAATAATTGATGATTTAATAAAGGCGGTAATTCAATCCAATATTCTATTATTAACATCAACTGATTTAGCTGAAAAACACAAAGTATTAAATGAATTTAATCTCAATCTTAATTACACAAAATTCATCCATAATGTTTATATTGAGGTAGCAAAAACATTTTATAATTATCCATTTTTATTTTTCCATAAAGTTCCAGCATTAGAAATAAAAAAAAATCAATTAAAAGCACATAAATTAATAAAAGAAGCTATTGAAGAGGCAATTCGTAAAATGTTACCATTACAATTAATTCTTAAAAAATATTTAGGTATAATGTCTGAAATAAATGATGATAAGAGTTATGTAAAACCGCTTATAGTTAATACTGAAGGGAATGAAAAAAAATATGATCTAAAATCTGAATCAAAAACAAAAAATGCCGGTACAGAATCGATGATTACAACAGCTTCTGCTCAAAAAGGAGGAGCTATTCCAGCTGATCCACCAATGACTCTTAAAGAAATTTATGAACAACAAAAAGTAGCTGGTCTAAATTCATCCTCTATAAAACATATACCAATGTCTAGTCCTGTAAAGGGAAATGAAGGACCAACAAATAAAATTAGTATTGTTATACCACCTGTAAATTCAAATAATAAACAAAAAAATGATAGTGAGACAAGTCAACCATATCATCGTCAAGAAGGAGGAATTGAAGAAGAATTTAGTAATATGGCAAATAGTAAACCCAAATTAAGTACAATATCTGAAAGTAATACAATGAGCTCTGTAAAACAAAATAAAAGTATATTTAATTTTAGAGGATATTAGTTTTTTATAATTTAATATTTTATATATATAAAATATATATACATTATGGAAACAATATATTCTAAGCTCGATTTTGATAATCCTCTTTTTGATAGCATTTTAATGTTTTGCGCAATTACAGTTATTCAATATTTAGAAACCATATATGATGAGAAAAAAACGGTATCTTTAAAAGTATCATTTGTAGCGGGTGTAATAGTATTTTTAATAGTGTATTATATTGATAATAAATATATGAAAACTAATATTGGTACTCAAGAAATATTTACTGATATGGGGGCATTTAATTAGATTTAATTTCAATTTGTTTACTGGTTTACTATATAAAATGATCTCCTTTATTGGTTTCCATATATGGTAACTTTAAAATGGTAACTTTAAAATTGTAACTTTAAATGTATACCAACTTTAAATGTATACCAACTTTAATTGTACACCAACTTTAATTGTATACCAACTTTAATTGTACACCAACTTTAATTGTATACCAACTTTAAATGTATACCAACTTTAAATAGTTTATAAATTTTTTTATATACACTAATATATAAAAAAATGGCATCTCTAAATGTTAATGGTCAAGTATTAATGTTACAACAATTTAATTTAGATAGTTTAATTTATAAATCGCCAAAAGATAAATCATTTTTAAATCCAAGAATTTGTATCATAGCAAAATCAAATAGTGGAAAATCATGGGTTATTCGTGAAATTATGAAAAAATTAAGTGACATACCTGCCGGATTAATAATAGCTCCAACTGATCGGTTAAATAAATTTTATGATGTTATATATCCATCTACATTTATTCATCATGAATATAAGCCAGAAATAATGGAAAAATTATTAAAAAGACAAGATATGATAATAGATAAAAATATTAAAAGAGTCAAAGATCATAAAAAACCTATAGATACTCGTGTTTTATTTATCATGGATGATTGTATGAGTGCTAAAAAACAATGGGCCGAAGATCCAAATTTCTTATCGATTATGAATGAAGGACGTCATCGACACATAACATATGTATTATCTATGCAGTATTCATTAGGTATTTTACCAGAATACAGATCACAATTTAATTTCATATTTCTTTTAGCAGAAGATATGAGAATGAATCGAAAGAAATTATATGAACATTATGCTGGAATGTTTCCATCATTTGAATTATTTGAAAGTGTATTTTTACAAATGACACAAAATTATGGTTGTATGGTTATTGACAACAGTTCACGATCAATTGATTTAAAAGAAAGAATATTCTATTTTAAAGCACACGATATTAAGGATTTCCCAATTGGAAATAATAGATTTATTGAATTTCATAAAGATAATTTTAATCCAAATTATGGTAAAAAACCAAATATTTTTGATATTAATGATTACATGATGCGAAGAAAAACAAATGTACTAGTTAAAGTTAACAAATATTAATTACCCTATTTATTCGGATCATATATTCCACGTGTCTTATCTAATTCACGTCTTTTTATGACATTATTATCATTAAATGATCCAATCCAGGGAGTCTGTTGTTCAAACATCGATTTAAAGATTTTTTCAGCTTTCACTGGCTCCAACTCCTCTTCTTCTAAAGATCGTGGAATATACCTTACTACTTGATTTGGTATAGGTGTTGTTTGTCGTGTAAATCCAATTACAATAAAAATGATTGATAAAAAAAATATAATATTTGAGATAATAGTTAGGTCCATGTATATATTATGTAGATATATTAATCATTATAAAATAGCGTATTAATCATTTTATGTATTTCATCATCTGATAGATCTAAATTATATTTATATTTAAATTTTTGTTTCATAGTATGTAAGAATTTATCATCAATATCTTTTTTTAATTCAAAACTGAGTAAAAAATTTAAATTTAATAATTTCTTTAGCATAATTAAATCAATCATTCTTGCCGGATTTTTTCTTATATAAAGTGCTCGAAATGGTATTACATATTTTAATCTTAAAAATTTAAGACCACAAAAATAAAAAGAATTTTTTGGATCAACAATGAATTCATTAAATGAATCATATTTGGTAAATAATTTTAATCTACTTTTAATTTCATCTTCCCATACACTCCATGATTCTTTATCTAATACTGATATAATATCATATGGTCCAAATAAACTTTTATAATTATTACTATTAATATTTATATCATCTGTAGCATACATATCAATATCTTTAAATTTACGAACACCATATATAGATAAAATTGTGCCAGATGTAATTAAAAACTTATATTGTTCAACTATTGATAAATTATATAATTTTTTTTTCAATATCAATAAATCTGATTGATTTTTTTTAAAATCTAAAAATTCTCTACAATTTTGTTTTTCTAAAAAATTAATACTATTTATATTAAAAAATATATTAGCAAAATCAATCGCATCATTAAATGTCTTATTTATACGGACATTTGTTTCAAAAAAATTTTCAAGTTCTATCTCTTTTTCTTTCTCAAATACTATTATTTTAATTGTTGTATCTTCTGTTAAATTTAGTTCTTTTAGTGTACCAGCTATTTCATAATCTGTCTTCATTTTATCGGTTGTAGCATATATCTGATATAATAAATTATACATCATCTTATATGTCATTTTTAGTTCTTTAATATAACAAATTGTACCATATGATTCCAACTTTTTAATATCTTCAATTGATGGATATAAAATAATTACTTTGATGTTTGGACGACATTTAATGTATTCATTAATTATTTTATCACTCATTTCAGATTGATTTAATTTTTTTAAATTCTTATTACGAATATATTCATAAATATCCCTATAATAACTACAATATGGGAATTTATATTTTAAATATTTTATAATTTTCGTGTATTCAAATGCCCCAATATTTAATATTGGATCTAATATTTTATCTATTGTCCAATTCATATATTTTTATATATAATTATATATATAAAAATAATCCAAAACATTCCAAATCAGGTTCATACAGTCTTACTAACCTTTGCCAACATATCCTCATACTTTTTCTTAGCTGCTGAAACTTCATCATTCAATTTACGTATCTTATCTTCTTTACTATGAATAACGTCTTTCTTCTCTTCAATCTTCTTTTTACCCTCCATAATTTTCTCCTCTTTCTGTTTTAATTGTTTCTCCTTCTCTAATAAATTATCCTCTAATTTATTAGTTTCTACCGCTAATTCATTATCTTCTAATTTAGCAGCAATGCCCGTTTTTAATGCCTCCTCCGCTTTTAATTTCTCCTTCTTTTCTTTAGTATCCGCTAAAGCTCTCGATACCATCTCCGCTTTTCTTTGTTCAAAAAATTGTTTACCCTTCTCCTGATTATCCTTATACCCCTTCATCAATCTGTTTAATTCTTCATCTTTATAAACTGAATCTTTTGCCTTTTCTGGATCATCATCAAATGGACACCATTTACCAACTTCTGCTAAGTAAATATTGACATTGGGATCAAGAGAATTTAAAAATTGGATCCTTTTTTGTGCTTCCTCTACAGTCTCATATGATCCCCTTACTTTAAATGTATACATAGAATTTTTTTCATCAACATCACTAAAACTCTTCGGAGTTAGTACACTAATTACACAATATTTTTGAGAAGAGATAACTGGATCTTCATCTAAATAATCAACTTTGTCAGACATACTATATTATATATAGTAAATATATCTTTAAATTGTGATTTAAACTAATTATAAATTAATTATCTAATTCAATTAACTTCATAATCATTAGATCGAATTTTTGTTTTGTTGTTTTAGTTTTAGCCTCGGTTGTTGCCCATTGTCTTACATCCTGTTTTACTAACGTCGGATGTCTCTCTATTATAAATTTATCACCACGTTTTTCAGATGCTGGTTTGTAGTAGCAATATTTTGGCATCATATCTGGAGTAACACCGCAATCTTTTGGAAGATTACTAGTTAGATTTTTGAATCCTTGAGTGGCTAATTGTTGGGCAATTTCTTTGGATTCTTCGTCGATTTTTTCAATGGGTTCATCTTCTAGTTCTGCTAGATTTTTGTTGATGATATCTTGGGGGAAACCGGATAGTTGGAGGATGTCGTTAAATTCAATAATTCTTTCATTTCTTTCTTTTACATTATTTAATGTTTCTAATAATTTAGCATATTCTGGATTTGCTAATTTATATTCTTCCAGTTTTAATATTGTTTGTTGAAGCTTAGCTTTGAGACTAATTTTTTTTGAACTAGTAGAAAACCATTTATAAGGTGGATCTTCAAATTTAATCTCAATATAAAATCTGTCTCCATGTAATCCTTCTGGATTTTTATAGTAAATATTTTTTGGAATATCTTGAGCATTAATTCCACAGTTAATAGGAAGTTCCACAATTCTATCTCGTTTTTTCTGATTAATATTTTGATGAGTTTGAGATAATTCTCTTAAATTTACCTTACGATTATCACGACCTATGCGATTGATATGATCAATTGTGTGATGTTGACCCTTACCGTCAAATGTAAGTTTATTCATGACAAAATTATGAAGATATAATTGTTTTGTAATTCCATCATCTGTTACATGAGTATTACCAATATAATTACCTTCACTTCGGTAATGCCACTTTTTATTAATAACTTTCTCTTTTTGATCATAATCAACTACAAAAAGATAGTCTTCTGTATCATTAAAAGGTACATATCCAACAACATATTTATTTCCTTTGTATTCGACATCCTTATGATGAATTACATTTATATAGGTTGTAATAGTTTTATCTACCATCTTTGTTGTTACTATTTTTTCAGTTACCTTTTTTGGTACTTGAATGGTTTCGACTTTTGAAATCTTTGTAAGTTTGGGAAGAGACATTATGTATATAATATATATAAATAATAAGTCTTTATATGAGTTTATTTTTTTATCAATTTTTTAATATAAAAATAAGTAACGTTTTTAGTTACTATAGGCTAAGCCCGCCATGCCACTCATGACACGTAAGACGTTGTAGTTAACGGCATAGACTGAGAATTCAGTGCTGCTACCAAGGTATTCAGAATAAACATTGGTTTGGGCAGCACCAGTGACGGAGTTGGTTCTGCCGTAGGTAACGTTGAGGGTAGCGTTATCGATACGGGAAAAGTTGCAAGTGCCGGAAGGTTGGTGTTCTTCAGGGTTGAGGGCAAAGGAGTAAACGTTAATACCGTCGGAAGGGGTGTTGCTGAAGTGTTGGTAAGGTTGGACATAGTTGAAGTATTGGCCTTCACGTTGGGAGAAACGATCTTGTCCGTTGAGTTGGAGAAGGGCTGAGGCAGTTGAGTTTTCACTGCCATCGAGTTGGAGGCCAAAGTTGTCATATTGGGTGACTTTTACATCATAGGCGGCACCACCATCACCATAAGTTTCAGGAACACTTAAGTTTACAGTTTCATCTTGTCCGTTATCAAATGTAATGGTAGTGGTACTTACAAGGGTTGAAATTGGTTGAGATATTACATCAACTGGTAAGAGTTGACCTAGAATGGTGATATTATCAACATCGGCGACAGCAGTATTACCATTAACTGATACGGCAACCGCATTAATCCAGGCAAAAGCAGCGTTATTAGTCGCGTTTCTTGGAGTTACTCTGCCATAGGAATCAACGGTTACAATACCAGAAGAGTTTACAGTGGCATATTTGAGAACGAAACGTTTAGTGGCTGCGAGTCTTACAGAATCAATGTTAGAAGGGTGGTAGGCAAGGAAAGAACTGCCACTGGTGTAGCGACCGAGTTGAGTTGTCCAGATTAAGTATTTGCAAGGGTGATTTAAGTTGAGTCTGAAACGAGCGTTTGAGCCAGTAACAGATTCAGCACCAGGGAATTGAAGAGCTTCGATTAAGTATTCGTGGGAAGCTTGGGCGAAGCGCTTACGTTCTTCAGAATCAAGGTATACATAGTCTACATAGAGAGAGCATTCGGACATCTTGAGGTTGAGGGCAGTGGCAAGGGCGCGACCAGTATTAGAAGTACCTGCTTCTAAGACTACTAAGTTTTCTACAGGGGTGAATTCAAAGTTAATGCGGACTTCGTGGTATTGGAGAGCAATGAGGGGAAGAGCAAGACCATCGTATTTGCAGAAGAAGAATTTCATGGGGACCCAGATAGTATATTGAGGGTGGGTTTCATTGAGAACGGTGAGAGATTCAACGTTGCCAATCATGGTGTTGTAACCACGATCTTGGCCGATCTTTCTGGAGAGTTCATTCCAGATAGTGAGCCATTCACCCCAGTGTTTATCGATTTGAGTACCGCCGATTTCAAGGGTAACGTTGTCGATAAGGGCATGGCCGAGGGAAGTGACCCAGGCCCATTTAGTACCACTGTAGGAAGTGGTAGAATCACCGGCAGATACTACTACGCGGAGATAGGATTTGGTGATTAAGTCACCATTACGTACTACAGGGCATTGAACTTTGCGGCCGAAATCACCGGTACCGTTGAAGGTCTGTTCGATGGATTCCATGGCAAAGTTGGTGTGTCGTCTGTAGACGATTTTGAAAACGCATATACCCCAAAGTTTCCAATGGGGGCTAGACTATACCTTAAGCTAAATTATAAAATTTAACCCACTAACATCTAGTCGTTGAACTGCATCCATATTAATATTTGTAATATTTTTTAATATTATATTAAGTTAGGACTTGGCTGCTGATTGCCCATTTATACATTAAATCTTAAAAAAGTAATGTAACATCTTCTATATTTTCACCATACCCAAGTTTTTACTCTTGGCCATTAAATGTATTTCTACCTTAATTTGGTAATAGAAGCTTTAGGGGTTTCCAGCAATTTGATAGTGTCGCAAGAATTAGATCTTTAAAGTTAAGTTTTTTAACCTTTTTAAGTTTTTTAACCTTTTTAAGTTTTTTAAACTCTTTGATCTATTCTTACTAGCAACTGTTTTTTCAATATTGGGGTGAGCAATATGAAATGGAAAACTAAACGGTTTCTCTCTAACATATCCATATAGTTAGAGCGTGTTGCTTTTCAACTCTTTTTTCAAAAGTGATTTGAGGATTACCTGTACATCGGTTCCCATACTTTCGTGATGGGGATGGACTATACCTTAGGCCTTCATTGAGAATTGCTAATTCTCTCCGACCCACTTACATCTAGTCTCTGGACTGCATCCATAGATCTTGCATAACGATCTTTAGGACTTGGCTCAGTGCTTATCCAATAGAATACCATTAATTTTACACATTTAGTATTCACATCCTTTTGCTTATTACTATACCCAAGGTTGCTATTCTTGGCCATTAATTGGTTTCCCAACTAACTTAGTACAAAAGGCTCTTCGAGGAGTTCGCCTGAATTTGAAAGTGTCGCAGGATATCACAATTGTGATCCCCACTAGCAGGTGTGATTATTTGGTACTGGGTATACCAAATAGATATATATCACTAACTGATTTTACCTAAATAATCTATATATCTGATTATTTAGCAGCCTGCTTTTCTACCCAACAGTTTAGGTAAACATCTTGCATGTTTCACTATGGTTTCCCATAATGCCTGACTATATCTTATGAGGATTAATGATCCCCCGAATGACATTTAGTCGATGAACTGCATTCCTTATTTTAAACTAAATTAAAAAAGGAACTTGGCTGCTGATTACCCATTTATGTATCTCTACAACATCTTACATATTTTCACCATATCCAAGGTTTTCTCTTGGCCACTATCTATATTACTATGATAGTTTGGTAATGTAAGCTTTAGGGAGTCCCAGCAATTTGACATTCTTGCTAGACATATTAACATCTTTAAACTTTTAACATCTTTGAACTTTTAACATCTTTAAACTTTTAACATCTTTAAACTCTTTACATCTAACTAGCAGGTTATATAGGATAAATTGGGTAATTTATCCCTTGGTATTTACACAGGTTTCTTTAATAAGGCGATACCAAGATCCTTATTAACTGCCTACTGTTTGCGCCCAAGATAAAAAATCAAGCGCCATAAGCGACTAATTGCATTAAACCTCCACCCATTATATATATAACTTTATTAAAGAAAAAAATTCTGAGAAATTAATTTAATTAAAAAAATAAAAACTATAGTATTTTTTTAATTTAAGAATAAACCATAATTTTATTATATATATGTTCAAAAAGAAAAATTCAAAATATCACTCAATTCTTCAAACCATAAAAAAACAACCTGTCAAGTCTAATCTAGCAACCCGCCACGATGAAATCACAAATGAGTTACAAAGCAATAAACAAAAAATTCAAGTACTCAATGATGATCTTAAAAAAATAGATGAAACTTTAAAAATCACCACAAATATATCTGATAAAAATCAATTAACAATTAAAGCAAGTGAATTAAAATCACAAGTTCAACAATTGTCATTATATGATGAATTTGATTATTATCATGACGTATTTGACATCTTAATGGATTACGAGGATGATAATCAAGATAAATTTAATTTATTAAACAACTATTTATCAAAAGTTGACAAGGACACAATTATAAAAAAAACCAAGAAAAATAAATTTGATAATATGTCAAAATTTTGTAATAAATGTAAAGATGAAATGATTCTAGATTTACATAATGGTTTAATGGTTTGTCACATGTGTGGTGAAAGTCAAACTATTCTTATAGAAAGTGATATTCCGAATTATAAAGAAGATTCAAATGATACCAAAACATATGTCGCCTATAAAACTATGAATCATTTTAATGAATGGCTCAATAAAATTCAAGGAAAAGAAGTTATTGAACTAAGCAACGAGGTTTGCGAAAAAATCACCAAAGAAATTCATAAATATAATTTAAATGGTAATCCCAAAAATATATCCCCACAAATTATGCGCGAAATTCTAAGCAAATTAGGTTTAAATAAATATTACGACGATATTCCATACATAATATTTAAAACAACCGGCAAAGAACCTCCTCAGTTATTAAGAGAACAAGAAGAAAAATTAAGACAAATGTTTCGCGAAGTTCAAGAACCATTTAAATTATATAAACCTAATATGCGAAAAAATCTAATCAGTTATTCATATATTATTTATAAATTATGCGAATTAATTGAATTAGATTATATTCTACCTTTCATTCATTTGTTAAAATCAGATCAAAAAATTAAAGATATGGATATTAATATATGGAAAAAGATATGTACTCATTTGAATTGGGAGTTTATACCTAGTATATAAGTTGGGAGTTAATTATTATAAATAAATATATATATATAAATTAATATGACTGGAGGATTAATACAGATAGTAGCATATGGCACCGCCGATATATTTTTAACTGGAATGCCCCAAATAACATTTTTTAAACTAGTCTATCGTCGCTATACAAATTTTGCGATAGAAAATATAGTTCAAAGATTTAGTGGTACACAAAATTTTGGAAATACAATATCATGTACTATAGATAAGATAGGAGATTTAGTTAGTAAAATGTATCTTCAAGTTACCCTTCCAGATGTAATGTTAATGAACCCTAATTATATATCAGATTACACTCAACAAGATGCCTATGAAATTTCCAATCTTCAAACCCAATATAATGAATTCAAAATAATTATAAACTACATATATACTTTCTATCGAGAACTTAATTCATATATTATTGGTATAAATCAAAATATTAGCTTAACAAATCTGTTTGCTAGAGTTGAACAGATTACAAATGTCTATTATACTTCTCAAGCATACAGTAATTTAAAAATGCAATATAATTCTACATATAATCGTCTAAATCTTATAAACACATTTCTCCCTGGAAATAATTTTTATAATAGTGAGGGTAGTTATTTATATGATGGCTCATCATTTCGTAATGTAAGATTATCAGATATTGATATTATCAAGATTATTGCTAATTATAAAATTTCTAGTTTTTCTAGTTCAGCTCAATTAGTTAGTCAAATTAATAATGATTTATTTTCATATGTTAGTAATACAAGCCAAATTGATAAATTCTTATACAAAAATATTCAGAATTATCAAAAATTACATCTAAATTATGAAAATTATAAATTTGCTTGGGTACAAAAAATTGGTCATCAAATTATTAAAACATTGTCTCTTGAAATAGGTGGACAAATAATTGACCGGCATGATAATGATTGGTATAATATTTGGAATGACTTATCTCTAAACAGTGAATTACAGACAACATATGATAAATTAATTGGAAATATTCGTCCATTAATTACGTATGATTATACTAAAAAGAATTCTTATACTTTGAATATTCCTTTAAATTTTTGGTTTAATAAATATATTGGTGGAGCACTACCACTAGTATTTTTAAGATATAACGATGTTCGTATAAATTTAGAACTAAGAAATATACGAAATTTAATATTTACTGATGCTCCATCAGATTTTAATTTTGAGGATACTATTGAAATATCCGATATTAATTTATTAGTTGATTATATATATTTGGATGTTGATGAAAGAACTAAATTTGCTCAATCACCTCAAGAATATTTAATTGAAGTTGTTCAAAATTATAATTATCTTAATGTTAATACAATTAATACTACAATTGAATCATTCTTTATTAATTCTGTTAAAGAAATGTTTTGGGTTGCTCAATCTAATACCAATTTAGCTAATAATTTACTAAGTGTTTATGATTTAGGTATTATTTATAATGTATCCGCAATTAATTACATTTCTACCAGTACATTGGAACGAAAGATTCAATTAATAACCGGAATACACGTTTTTAATATTGGTGATACAATTAGTATATTTAATTCACAATATTATAATGGAACCTATACAATAATTGATACTAATTTATCATCAATTACAATCTACTCATTATTTTATCTAAGTGAAAATGATTGTTTTGTTCAATTAGTTAGTTCAAATGATTCATCTGATAATTCGAATTATATTAATCCATTTAATCTTACAACCTTTACATTTGAACAATATCAACGAATCCAAAATTATGATAATACTTATACCAATTTTGTCCAACCTTGGCAGTTTCATACTAAAACACCATCAAATGGTATTAATTCGTATACATTTGCTTTAATACCAGAACAGTATCAGCCAAGTGGGGCTGCTAATTTGAGCAGTTACAAATATAAATCTTTTGTATTTCAGATGAATAATAAATTAAATAAAAATTTGTTAGCGAGAAAGGATGCTCTGACTATAAAGACTTATGCTTTGGGTTATAATATTTTAAGTTTTCGAAATGGAATGGCGACTTTGGTTTTTAATATTTAAATCTAACCCTTAAAGTTTGTATACTCCCTAAACACGACCTCCTAACACGTCCCCTAAACACGTACCCTAAATACAACTCCCTAAATACAACTCCCATAACGGCATCCATTAACAAGTTTCATTAACACGGTCCCTTGACGGTTTACCAACTTTAATAGTTTACCAACTTTAAAAGTTTAAATTTAGTTTATTCATATAAATAATTATCTATAAACATATATATAATATTGAGACGGATTCTAAACCTCGTGAACCAACAAAAACCCTTCTTCACAGTTAACCCACAATTGGTGACTGATCAAATTAATCTTTGGAAATATCATTTACCTAATATACAACCTCATTATGCTGTTAAATGTAATAATGATGATTATTTGTTACGTAATTTAGCTATGAATGATATTAATTTTGATTGTGCCAGTGTGGGTGAAATAAAACAAATTTTAAATTTGGGAATTGACAGTGATCGTATTATTTATGCTAATCCATACAAGAGTCAAAGTGCTATAGATTATGCTATAAATAATAAGGTTCCTATAACTGTTGTTGATTCAATAGAGGAATTAATGAAATTGGGAATGAGTTTGAGAAACCGAGAAATTGAAACATTGGTTAGATTAAAGGTGAATGATAAAGATTCTTTAATGCCATTTAGTTCAAAGTTTGGAGCTTCATATGAGGAAACGATGAGTATATTGAAGTTGGCTAAAAGATTAAAGATTAATATTTCTGGGTTCTCATTTCATGTTGGGAGCGGTTGTTATAATCCGAATCAGTATTATGAGGCGGTTAAATTAACATATAATGTGATGATAGATAGTTTAAAGAATAAAGAAACATCACATGATTATAAAATTGTAGATATTGGTGGTGGATTTACGGGGAGTTGTGATGAAAAATTCATTGATCAAGCAAATAAAATTAAGGAAGGAATGGAATTATTTAAAAGTTATCCAAAAAATGATTTAAAATTTATATCAGAACCGGGTAGGTTCTTTGTGACAAAAACAAATACATTGTATGTTCCTATTATAGCTAAAAGGAAAACAAATGGAAAAATATTTTATATAATTGATGAGAGTTTGTATTCATCATTTTCTAATATCACATATGATATGGCAAAACCTAATTTTAAGATAATGATCGATACATCAAATAAAAAGTGTATTTTTGATAGTGTGATATTTGGTAGAACGTGTGATTCTGCTGATAAAGTATTAGAAATGAAATTACCGGAATTACAAATTGGAGATTATTTCCAGATAAATAATATGGGGGCTTATACGGTGGTTTCATCGACTAATTTCAATGGATTTGATAGTACGGAGAAGGTATATTTAATGTAAACTTTTTAAGATTGTAAACCTTTTTAAGATTGTAAACTTTGTTAAGATTCTATGGATTAGTATTAAATATAATATCATTACCTGGATGGTTCTCTCTTACTGATTGTTCCAAAAAGGTATAAAATAATGTAGGGGCAACTCCACCTAATTCACTAAATAATATTTCTTCTTGTGCTGCTTGTGATATATGACACTGAATTGCTCGTGCTAATAAATCTTCGTGAAATCTAGGATCAACTGGTGGAGCAGCAAATGGTGGAATTAACTGAGCTCTTCTAGTTATTCCAAATCCAGCAAGACGTGCTAGAATTGCAGCATTAAATTCAGCATATGAAGCATTATAATTCGGTTGAAAAATACCGTTATAGGCAAATCGAGCATTTAAAAATCTAGTCTCCATTGGAAATGGTACACCAGCAGCGGGATTACCATAAACTATGGATATATCTGTCAGACTTTGATAAATTAATGGCATAAATAACCAACTATTTAAGGGTTGTAGCGCAGCCGGAACTGGGTATCTTTTAATTTCAGCACCACCAATTTGATTAATTTTCAAAGCAAGATACTTCTGATTGATACTACCGCCTTGTTTGATACTACCGCCTTGCGCCAAAGCATCTTTTAGAGCAAGATACTTTTGCTTATACTTCAAATATTTATTTTTATAATCCATATAAACTAACTAACTAAATTAAATTTAATACATTTTTAAATTTAATTTTTATTTAAAAGATCATTATATATTAGAATATATGCCTTCGGGAATTATACAATTATTGGCAAGTGGCGCCCAAGATAAAATATTAGTAGAAAACCCGCAATTTAATTTCTTTAAGCAGGTTTATCTAAAGCATTCGAACTTTTCTATTTTCAATTATGAAATTCCTATTACATCCCAGTATGATTTTGGAAGAACAGTTCAAGTAGAAATTCCAAAAAATGGTGATTTGTTACGTGGATTACAATTAAAGATCGAAATACCTGGTATTTCTATTGAATATAATAATCCGGCGAATGTAGAAATAGAAAATATTAAAAAGGAATATTCTTATAAATCAATTAATCTACAGACGTATGACTATAATTTATACAATTTAAATTTATTTGAATCTGTAATGGCATATGAATTAGGTAATGCTTCAGTTTATTCCTATTTCCCAGTCTATTTATACAATTCAAATGTAGAAACATACAACGTAGTTATGCCAAAGATTGATTTAAATCAATTTATTGTTCCAACAACTTCTAATAATCAATATTATTTTGAAGTAAATTCAAATCCATTATTATTTACTAATCCAAATATAATATACAATTATCCCGCAATTAATACACCATTAATAGATATCGATTATGCTACTTTTTATACTAAAGCTTTATCATATTCAAACCGTAATAATAAATTAACTGCTACATTTAACGTACTTAAATATTTGACAGCACAAAATGATACTACTAATTTACTAACATCTGATAATATAAAAAATATTTTTATAAAAAATGTTAAAGATTCATTATTTACGAGTCAGGAAATAGCATCAATTTATGGATTAAATGAATATATTAATTCAATACGTTTTATTAGACCAATTAATTTGTATGATGGTAATGTGGTTACTAATATAATTAATGGTGGAGATCCGGATTTAATAAATTTACCTGAATACGAACAAACCTATTTTAAAACAACCAATATGTTACAGATTGTAATACAGGCATCAGTTCTTAATACAATTTTAAATATATTAGATTCGCGTATTTTATATGTTTTAACTACTGACACTACCCTACCTATAACAGTAAAATTTAATGGAACAACATATGGATTAAAAAATATATTAAAAATAGATTTTATTAATTTTACATCATTAAGCGCAATATATAATGATATTGTAATTACATCATATGTATTACCAAATTATTTAAATATCTTACAATTAAATTCGCAATTAAGTGTGAAGATAACGCCGATTACTGATACTTATGATTTTGATTTTAATAATTTTAGTGAATTATATACAGTTATTAATTTAGAGACACTTTTAAATGGAAGTTATAAAATAACACTATCATTAAGCACCTTTCAATTTGAAGTTAATTTAATTAATAGATATATATTTGTTTACTACAATATTACAATTGATAATGATGTGAATTTGCCAATATGTATATTACAGATTTCTAATTACTATATAATTGATGGTCAAATGATTATAATTGGTATTCCATTAACATTTACTAATACAACATTTGATAGTACTCTATTGTACTTGGTTAATAATCAATATTTATTAGAAAATAATACTCAAAATAGTAATAATAATGATATTAAAAAAATAAGTACAAATTCAATTGCTTCTGATTCTATTAATATCTATAATAATTATATTTCAAACTCTACAAATGTAAATTTTAACTTAGATGGTACAATTACAACTGAAAATACTCAGAAAAAAACATTCACTTCTAATTTTACTAATTATATCATTAATAATTTAAACGATGATTATTCTATTCTCTATAATATTATTTCATCTATTTTTAAACAACCTTATCAATACGTTAATGTTTATAATTATGCTACAAATTTATATTTTAAAGTTCTTACTATTTATGACGGCGGAGGTCGTTTAACATTATCAGGTATTGGATTATCTACATTTACATTACAAGATTATGCTGGGAATTCAGTTATGGTAAAATTTTTAACTGCTATTCTAAATAAAAATTTTGATGGATTAACTATCACTAATAATTATTATCTTACTTTAATTAATGATGCCATTGCTACCTATAATGGAAATTATCAACAAAATTGGAATAGCATTAATACAACAATTCAGAATTCATCATATATGACTGTACTTAATCAAACCATCAATTATATTGAAAATACTAATCAATTTATTCAATTAGGTATTGATTCAAATATTCATTTAAGTACACATACAGCACAAGTAGATGTATTAAGTGGTACGTCATTAATTACATCACTATACTTAAACAGTGGTAATTTTTCAAATATAAATGGTTACAAATTAAACATAAATATAAATACATATGGTACAAATTTAAATGGTTTATTTTCGATAAAAAATAGTTACGTTGTTAAGAATGTAAGTGATGCAAATTTATATATAGCAAATATTAATGTAATAACATATGCTGATACAAATTATTTTACAAATCTCAATACATTTATAAATACTTCAACAATTCTTAATTCAAAAGCAAGTATTCATGCTAATTATATTTTTGAAGATTATATTTTAAGTTTTTATGATTATATACAAACAATTGTAAATATCTACTTTGATTATAATTATATACCATATTACCCAATTACACCACCTTATTATAATATTCCAGTACCAAGTATTATTACTTTATTAGATAATAATCTATTATTCAAATATATAACTATTGGATTTCATAAAATACTAAACTTAGTGAATAGTCGTATTGGTGTTTTAAAATCTGAATTAGCAGAAGATGTAGTTAATACTTACATTACATTTCTAAGTGATTTTGAATATTTAACTGATGGAATTAAATTAACCTATTATTTCTATAATAATATTGTGAATGATTTTTATAATGAAAATATGATTAATGGTTACTATTTTTATAACTCGTATGCTAACTCTAATATAATTGCTAATATTTATGCTGTTACCTCTAATATAAAACCATATACATCATTCTCATCCTTCATTAATTATACCATTAGTGGTGATAATATGTTTGATACCTTGCCAGGTAAACTATTTAAGACGTATCTTTATTACAATTATGGGAAACAATTATATTATTCGAATAGTAATGTATTAGATATTTCTGGGATACGCAGTTCTAATTTTAACAATAATAGTGTTGCTAATTTAAATGTTAACTTAAGTAATATTTCAACTATGTATGATGTAGCAAATATTAAAACATATTTAAATACAGTAAGTTCAACTACATTTCCTTTCCAAAATTTTAAGTATGATATGAATCCTCATTTATATTATGCTTATTTAAATTTAGGATATATTGAAAATTTAATCTCATTACAAACTCTTGGAAATGTAAACCTTAAAATTAAAAATTATACGAACTTTAAATATACTGATATTGATAATGTTATTACAAATGTTCTTGGATTTTATTCAGGAACTGCCAATTTAAATGTTGCTTCTGGTGGTAAAATTAATAATATCCAATTTAATCCTTCATCACTTTATTACGGAAATGTAATTAATTATTCATCAACAACTGATAACATTCTAAAGTATAATAAAAACTCAATTAATTTAATTCTGAATGACTTGGTAACTTATTCAACCTACCGAATACCATCAACAAATGTAAATCAACAATTAATAAATACCGCAAATATCTATGTTAATGATGTTAAACGCCTAATAATATATTTTAATGATAACATAGATAACTTATCAATTTTACGATATGTATTATTAAATGATACTACACTTTCAGCAACACAATTAAATAATAATTTATATGTACCAAATTATTCTGGCTTTGCTACATTGGGTGTAAACGACTATAATTTACAATATTTTATCCCAGATAGTATGTACAATTCTGTTAATGTTTATAGAAGTTCATATGATTATAATCAAATTATAACGAGTTTCGATAATGATACCCAAAATTATTATAATTATTTAACAGCTCTAAATAATACTGAATTAATTGGTTCATCATTAAAAAATACATCTGATCTTTTATCATTAACTTATGTAACTGCCGATGTTTATAAATTAGTTAATACTCGTAATATTTATGGAAAAATTACAATTGATCCTACTCAATTAGTAAATATTAAAACGTTTTTACAAAATGATCAAAAATTATTTTCAGATAATTATAAATATTATGTAAATAATTTAGCACTCTTAGAATTGGAAGATAATATCGAATTGAATACTATTAATAATACTATTAAATCAATTAATCTAAATTCTGGATCATATGCCCCTACTCTCTCTTCTATGGATCAGTTTGATTCTTATACGCGACAACTATTTAGTTATAATATCGATACTGTTCAAGATTACGTATATAGTGTTACTCCAAGTTTAACTAATTCATTCTCAAAAACATCCAATATCAGTAATATATTCATGTATAATATACCTCTGTTAGATACTAATATTTATGAAAATTTTTGTAAAACATATGAATATCAAATAAGAAGAATACAATCTTATTTCTTAAATGATGTTGATGATAATAATGACTCTGATTTAAACTATTTAAAACCATTTTATGCTATTGAAAATGAAGATATTCGGTTTTATAATCCTCTTTTTATTGGACAAGTAAATAAATATTTTAACTATGAGATACCCTCAGAAGTTGTAACTGATATTGGATCATTACATAAATTAGATGGAAACTTTAATTTAAAAGATTACAAAATTCAAAGAATGACAAACAATGCTGTTTTTTATGCGGAAGTTCTTAAAATATTAGATACAACTGTTGTAAGAAGTACTGGAGTTTATCTTATTAATAATACCCCTCTTAATAGCAATCAATTAAATTATATTTTTAATTTTTTAACAAATAATATCGTCTATCAAAATTATGTTCGCAATGCTGACACTGGTACTGAACAATATTCATACAAAGACCCTTACAGTTTAGTTAGTTTTGGTGATATTACATTCTTTTCAAACGGAAATACTACACCACTTAATATACCAATTATAAATTTGTATGCTTATAATTATATTAATTTAAGCACTTTAAATAATCAAACTGAAAATATTAATGCGATTGTATTTAATTATATTGTATTATACTTGTTATGTGATTTATATTTATTAGATGGAAAAATGAGAGCAAGTTATGCTGATATATCAAGTATTAATACCAAATATTTTACTACAAAAAATTACGATATTTTATTTAGAACATTAGTTAGCGAGTATTTCTATTTAATACTACGAGGAAAATTAGTGACGGAAGAAGATAAAGTTATTAACATTTCTTATAAAAATATATATAATTTAGTATCATTACCATTAAACTATCGATTATATAATTCTAATTCACAAAATGCTGGATATGACAAATTAATTCAATATTATATGTACAGTACTTATGAAAATACCAAAAATAGTTATGATTTATTTAATGTTCAAGATACATATAAAATTCCATCAATAATAAATAATCATTATTTTTCTGAAAACTTTGCTATTATATACAGTGTTAAAGATGCTTTCAACGATCAAAATTTTCAACATTTGATTGATTTAACCAATTACAATAATAAGTATTACCAATTCAGTAATGTTTATGGAACCGATCCAAAATTACATGATCAATACTTGGCTAATATGAAAATTGCTAGTTCATTTACTTTTTTTGGTAATTTAGTTGTTACAAATGATGATTATACTAATTTAATGGCAAGTCCATTAATGGATCCTAATATTTATAATGCTGTATTTTATATTGATTCAGCTGCTGGTAATTTAATGATAAATATGAATGATTTAAGAGAAATTAAAAAGAATATTTTACTATATTATTACAATGAGATTAAAAATTCAAATATCATTAATAATGTCTTTTCATTAGATTCCAATAATAATAATATTCAAGCAACAACCATTAATAATTTAACATACAATGGTAATTTAATTAGTGAAATAGATATCAATTTACAAAATAAAACTTTTTCCATACAAAAATATTATCCAGGTAATGCTAATTTTAATCTTCAAACTATTTCATCGTTAGTAGGTTGGTTTGATTCTTCTGATAGTTCTAATATATATAAAACTAATGGAGGATCAGCAAATGTTAGAGTTAATGGTGATCCAGTTGGTGGATGGAATAATAAAGCAACTAATAATCATGGCTATCAATTATATCAGAATAATCTTGGTTTAAGACCGTCTTGGAATTCAAGTGGAGGAATATATTTTAATGGTAGTAAATATCTAAATACATCACTAGTATTAAACACTAAATCAACAGTTTTTATTGTAACCGATACTGCTAAAACTGGTGGCTATATTTCTTATTTTGATAATGGGAATGTATATCAAAATGGTAACATTCAGGGACCAACATTGTGGACAGATGGACCATTTGGTAATTATGTATATGATGATTATTCATTTAATTATGAAAATTATATAGGAATAAACGGTACTGGAAAAAATATAATATCATTTGAACGAGTAGATGGTGAGTACTTAAATGGATTTTTTAACGGGTATCAAACTATTACTGATATAACAGATCCCAGCTTTGGTACAACCGGAAATGTTGCTATAAGTATTATACCTGGATATTTAGATACTGGTCGAAATTTGATAGAATCAATTAACGGAAACATATTTGAAATATTAATATTTGATGATATTTTAACTCAGGATAATAAAAACAATATTAATTTATATTTGGCTTCTAAATGGAACTTTAAGACAAAGATTAACAATGAAGATTATATTCAATATTATTATTTTCCATTTGATTATTTACCTAAATTGTATACCTATAATGTTTCAGATGGAAACTTAATAATCAGTCATACACAATATTTTGATTCAACCTTTTCAAACATCTATGATACTGTCTATTTAGAATTAAGAAATTTTTATAATGATATTACTTCTAATGTGTATGATTTAAACGTTGTTCCAATTGTAAATTATCTTTATTTCAGTGATGTAATTGATGATATATCAACCTTAGTTTTCACAACAATTTTTAATTATAATCTAAATATAAACTCTGATAATTTTAATATCGTAAATGGTAATATTATAATAGATCCAACATTTTTGAATAACTATAATGAATACATTAATGTGATAAATAATTATACAAACTTTTTTACCATTAAAGATTCATTTGAATTTGTATTAGATCCTTTAAAGTTTGATACTAATTATATATCATATAAATTAATGAATGCTGGAGCAAAACAAAACTCAAATGCCAACATATATTACCAAAAATTACCCAAACTATTAGAAAAAACAAGTATTATACCATTAAATACGAGTGATCGATTACATAATTTTGATCAATTAGTTAATTTATTTTTTAATGTATCAATAAATGGATTTTTATACTATGATAAACTAATCTTATCAAATCCAATACTCGGAAATACCACCATTCCTACAACTCCAAATAATACTAATTATCAAACAGGTACTTATAATTATGCTATTTATGCTACAGATGGTGATTCGAATGTGCTATTATTGAATAATGTAATTGATATTAATAATAAAAAAGATAATTTGGAAGATGAAAAACTAAAAATATATAATAATACTGTTTCACAAATTAATCAAACAAAAAATGATATTAAAAATTATAATTATGTTAATAAATTAATATATCAAATAAATCATCGTCCACCAAATGCTGTTGTAAGTTGGATTGAAAAATTAGGTATATTCATTAGTAATTACTTTGAATTATATATTGGTGGTGAAATTATTGAAAGAATTGAAGATCATGCTATTAATGTAATGTATGAATTAATGTTACCACTCGAAATGAGAAAAGTTGCAGCAAAAATGATGGGTGAAGTTCCAAGATTAGTTATTAAACAACCTCAATTAGGGACTTATGTTTTATATATAGATCTTCCATTTTTCTTTAATAGATATAAAACTACCCATGGATTAGCCATTCCTTTGATAGCATTATTATACAGTAAATTGAATTTGAAATTTGAATTAAAGAAATTAGAGGAATTATTAAATTATTTACCATATACTCATATTAAGAGAAAGACAAAATTAAAAATGTCATTATTAGCAGATTATATATTATTAGATTTTCAAGAAAGAAAGAGATTTGCGGAATCAAAACATGAATATGTAATAGAACAACAGCAATATTCAACCGTTAATATATCATCATTTACCGAAATTAGTAAAATTAAATTTAACTTTAAAAATCCTACTAAATTAATGGTGTGGTTTGCTCAATTAAAAGATAAAGTAGATAAAAAACAATATTATAACTATACAAATAATGACTATTATTACAATATAAATAAATACGTTGATGCTGATGAAACTGATAATGCCTATTTAAGAGAATTAGCAAAATTGTATAAATATTTAGTTAATGATTTGATGGCTCGCAATAATGGATCCACTATATTTAATCCTTTAGAAATATTAAAAATGCCACCAGAAAATCATAATAGTACAACACTAAGAAAACTTAAATATGCTGCTTATCCTAAATCTCCACCATTAATATTAAATTCAGAATTAAAAGTTAATGGGCATACTAGATTTGATGCTGATTTCTATGAAACTCAATTAATAAGACCTTATACATATTTTAACAAATCTGAAATATTGGGTATTAACGCTTATAATTTTGGTGTGTATCCAATGTTAGCACAACCATCTGGAAGCATTAATTTTAGTTTTTTAAATGATATTAATTTATATCTAACTATGTCAAAAATTCCAGATCAAGAAATGGAAATTAAAACTATGACTATTTCTTATAATTTATTTCGTATAATGAGTGGATATGGTGGATTGGCGTTTGATACTATTTAACGATTTAACATCTTTAACCTGTTTACCATCTTTAACCTATTTAACCTGTTTACCATCTTTAACCTATTTAACCTGTTTACCATCTTTAACCTATTTAGATATTTTAACCGCTTAATAATAACCATTATATGGTTAACATTAACCGATTCCAAGTAAGTAATACCGATTATAAAAGTATAAAGTTGAGTAGGGTAATTAGTTTATATATATAAATAAAATACTAGTATATTATAAGAAGAAATGGGAGGTGGTTTAGTTCAACTTGCTGGATATGGAATTCAAGATATGTATTTAACAGATAAGCCAACAATAACATATTTTAAAATGGTTTATAAAAGACACACTAATTTTTCATCTGAAAGTATTCCACAATATTTTCAGAATCAGCCTAATTTTGGTGCTAGATATACTTGTAATATAGCAAAAAACGGTGACTTAATTGGAGAAATTTATTTATGTGTAACATTACCAACAATACCAAAAATAATTGATACTAATTTTATTAATCAAGACACTAGTTTAAAAAATACTGTAATAACGGCATGGCCTGAAAATGTAGGATTTGCCTTAATTAAATCAATTGAATTTGAAATAGGTGGTAAGATAATAGATAAATTATATGGAGATTGGTTAAATATTTGGCATGAAATAAGTCAAAGAAATAACAAACCAGCATTAGATCAAATGATTGGTAATATTCCTCAATTAAAGAAATATAATAATGGTGTTGGTTCATATTTATTACATATACCAATACCATTTTATTTTTGTAAATATAAGGGATTAGCTCTTCCATTAATAGCTTTGGAATACAGTGATGTTCGTATTAATGTAGAATTTAACAGTTTAAAAGACGTAGTGGTAATTGGACCGACAAATTACATTCAAATTAGTGAAAATGTTGTTAATTTTGCTCCGAATGAATATATTTATCAGATTGTAAATAATGCTCCAGTTTATGCGAAATTTATAAAATATGATGTTTTAACAAATCGCTTATACTATATACAGGTAAACAGTACATTAAGTTTTAGTAGTGGAACAACTATATTTGGAACAACAACTGGATATACAGTTATGCCAACAGGAATTGAAGTAAATTATATGAGTAAAATTAACAGTGTATTTAACATGGATAATATTACTCTTGGTTCTACATTTTTATACGTAGATTATATTTTCCTGGATAACAATGAGCGATTAAAATTTGCCAAATCAAATCACGAATACTTAATTGAACAATTACAATTTGACAATGATAAAGTCCTCTATAACAATAATAATAAAATTAATATTCTTTATAATCATCCAACAAAAGCCATGTTTTTTGTAACTCAATATCAATACATTCAAAATTCTAATTTAAATGATATTTTTAATTATACAACATCTTATGATAAAAAAATAGGGAATAATATTGTAACTAATGTACAGTTTTTACTAAATGGCAAGGATCGTATCACTCCAAGATCATCACAATACTATTCTTGGCTACAAAATTATCAGAATTATATTAATACAGCATCTGAAGGAATCAATATTTATTCCTTTTCTCTTAATTCTACAGAATATCAACCAAGTGGATCGTGTAATTTTTCTAGAATAGATGATATCAGCTTGATATTAACAGTAGATAAATCAGTTAATTACAGTAATCCAATTGTTGGAAGAATTTATGCTATTAGTTATAATGTATTGCGAATTATGAATGGAATTGGAGGGTTAGCATTTGATAGTTAAATTATAGATATAATTATTACTATTTGTGATAAATTAAAATTGGTCAACTACCGACCCATTTAGAGAGATGATCACACGGAGTCTCTTATTCTCTAATTTCCGTCTCTGGATGATCAGGAAATATGAGAGAATGTACAAACACATTACTGGCGGTACCAGTTGGTCGCGACGAACGTACGATGTCAGCAGGTTTTGCCCGTTGAGCGAGATAATGACACGGAGCCTCTTATTCTCCATTTTCTGTCTCTCGATGGAGAGAATGTAATAGAGGATGTATATATATATGAGTGGATTTACCATTGTTTGGTAGCGATGAACGTGTTTTGCCATCGAGATTTTGATAATGTAAAAGTGATATAAATTAAATTTCAATTTTTATTACCTAATTAACCTATTTACCTATTTAACTGTTTACTAATTCAAACGACATATTATTCCGCGTACACTAGTTTAACTATATGGAACGATAAATTATTCCGCGTACACTAGTTTAACTATATGACGATATATTATTCCGCACACACTACTATATAGGACGATATATTGTTCCGCGTACACTAGTTTAACTATATGGGACGATTTATTGTACCGCGCACACTACTATATGGGACGATTTATTATTTCACGTACCCTAGTTTAACTATGTGATGATATATTGTACCGCATACATTCAGTAAACCAGCTTTAATAAGCTTAAGCTTAAACCAACTTTAATAAGCTTAAGCTTAAACCAACTTTAAAAATATAAATTTATTTCCCCGTCGACCCAAACCCTCCCTCCCCACGTTCCGTAGCATCCAACTCCGCAACAAACGCCACATTAAACGGTTCCAAAGTTGGCATACATAATTGAAACAATCTATCACCACGCTTGACTTCATAAACAGAACTCGATGTATTATAAACTTTGGCCATAATATTACCACGATAACCATAATCTATGATTCCAACCGAATTTGCCATCATTAGTGGAGTCTTTGAAATAGATGATCGGGGATAAAGATAATAACCGGATACTTTTTGAAATAGGGGTGAACATTGGATTTCAAAGTCTAGAGTAGCAGTGGATTTCGGAGGAACGGATACATCTTTAGAACAATACAAATCATATCCACTGTCAGTACTGAAGTTGGAACGAACTTTGTAGAATTCAGAGAGGGTTGCGTCAAGGAGTTTGATGTTGAGATGGTTCATTTTTAATTGATATACATATAATGGGTATATGTGTATGAATTTTGGAAATCAATTTTTTAATTAAACTATGAATGAAATGAATAGTTTAAATAAAAATTGGTGTGAGCGTAAGCGAGAGCTCAATTTTTATATTTGGTGAATGAAATGAATAGTTTAAATAAAAATTAGTGTGAGCGTAAGCGAGAGCTCAATTTTTATTTGGTGAATGAAATGAATGTTTATTTAGTGAATATAATGATGTTTTAATTATTGTGATACTAAATTATAAGTAATACCATTTAATGTTATCAATACACGAGTTAATTTATTCTCGAGTGATTGACGAACTTTATTAACTTCATTGTAGGTTTTAGCAATGGTAGCAATATCTTTGGCAGAATATGTAACTCCATCTTTGGGTGTAAATCTACCAGTTGCGATAGCATTATTAACTGAGATTAAATTATCGCGATTATTTTTAACTTGAGTTTCGGTATCCTTTAATTTTTGAACTAGGGCTTCAATTCTTTGATCGGTATCTGCTGAGATAGATGAACCAGATTCTCTAACACGACTTCTTAATGTTGCTATTGCTGTTTCTAAAGATGATGAAATAAATGATTCATCGGCAATTGGTCTGAAGGGACCAATTAAACCAAATCCTCCTTTTTGGATAGCAATGTCATATCCACCACCTCTCATTTCTATGGGGTGATCAGTTGGTGGACTAAACATTGCACCACCGCGGAAGTCGATGGCTATACCGGGAGCACTGGCCATACCGGGAAATCCCATAAAATCGGGTAAGAAACTGCCATTACCGGGAGTGGCTACGGTTAACTTGCTTCTTTGTCTTCGGACTAAATTTTCAAGACGTAACATAGCGGGATTTAGAGTGGATAAACTTAAATTACCGAAACTATTGACTTCTAATTTATTAGTATTTAAAATTAATGGTAATGGATCACCAACGTATTGTTTCAATGATTTCTTTAATTGGGCTAGATTGGCTAATAAACTTAATACTTCGGTTGCCTTACATTCTAATACAGCAGCCATGGCTTCTTTTTCAGCATCGGTCAAAAGTAAGGATGCGATGTAATCACTAGAATTTCTAGGTTTCCAGCCTTCAGGTAAACGTTTGATGTTTAATGGAGCAAATACTATTTGAGCAATAAATTTATGAGCACTGGTATTGGCGGAAACAGAGGGTAATGATTTGTAGACTGTGCGGATGGCGTTTACGATTTCGTTTTGTTGGGCGAGTGTTATGCTATTGATAGCAGCGATAGCACCGACGCCAGCAAGGGCTAATGGTATTGCTGGTGGAGCTACAACAGGCGCTGCTGGTATAGCAGGTCTTACTCCCACAGCTACACCTCTAGCTCCTCCAGCTGGAACAATAATTACTCGACCGGCAGGATTATTCACCATTTCCATCAATCTGAGAGTAATATATGCTGTAACTTGACCAGCATTTGCTGGTTCAGTATTTATAGGTAAAGCAACCGCATTTGCAGCACCAACATCTCCTTCAAAAAATTCACGAACCAGTTCTCCACGATACTTTGTTTGGAAATATTTTAAAAAACTAGTTCTATTATTAAGATTTTTTAATTGACTTACAATATTATCAGCTGCTAAATTGGCAGCAGCATTTGGAACAGCAGCTGCTGCTGCTAAGGCATCATTTATTTGTAAATTACCAATATAATTACGAGAAGCTGTGATTCGGGCATCGTAAGCATTGGCTGCGGGAGCACCAACAGGAGCAGGAGCAAGAGCAACCGCAGTAACTACCACCGTAGCAAGTTCATTATGTAATCTTACTAATTCAGCAAGATCTGGAACACCAACACCACCAATTACTGCTGGTGGAGCAGAAGCTAAAATTGCCGCATCTAATTGACCACATAAAACTCCCATACGACCAGCAATGGCACCACCACCACCACCAGCAGCAAGTAATGGTCCTTCCCATCCTAATTGAACAGCATCCGCAGCAATCAATAATCGGTCAAGAGCACCTCGTACTTCCTCAATTCGTAATACTCCAGCATCATTACCCGTATTACGAATATATCTTAAGACACCTGTAGCCCTATCTTCAATTCTATCAATAGCAGTAATAGTATACCCAGTATTCGCAGGTATTTGAGCTGCTACATGATGTTCTAATACATTACGAAGATTAGCAAATGGAACTAAAGCACCATTAAAACTATCTCTTACAAAAACATTTTTTAATTCTTGAGTTGCGGAAATTACTGAATGATTACCAACTGTATTATCATCGTTAATTTCAACACCATTTTTAGTAGCAGAAGCAACATCAATTTGAGCAGCAGCATCTAAGAGACTTTCAATAAGTCTTCTCTTACTAGATAGAATTTCTTTGGCTTTTGCGAAGATTTTTTTATTATTGTCAACAGCAGCAGTGCCACGATTGGTTTGGAACCACTTTCTAATTTCCACGGAATTGACTTGATTCCCAACACCTGGAAATACTACTGGTACAATAGGTCCTGGAGCAGGAGCTTCATCAATACATAATACTTCAGCAGGACCACCTGGAACAGCCCGATCAGTTTCAATTGTAGCAACGTCATTAATAATTGTTAACAATTCATTAATTGTTTCTTTAACATGAGTAGCATCATTTGGATTAAAATCATCGGCATTTGATGGATAGACTTCAGGATCTACTTCTGCTACACTGAACATTGAATTATCTTTTCTTTGTCTTCTTGAGAACATATTTAAACTATTATATATATTAAAATATATAATATTTTATTAACTAAATTAATTTTGGAAACTTTGAGTTACTCCATTGAGAGTAATCATTACACGAGTTAATTTATTTTCTAATGATTGACGCATTTTATTAACTTCATTGTAGGTTTTGGCAACAGTGGCAATATCTTTAGCAGAATATGGTTTAGATGGATCGACTACAAATCTACCACTGGAAATAGCATTGTTCATTGCGATTAAGTTGTCACGATTGTTCTTAACTTGGGTTTCAGTTTTCTTGAGACTTTCTACAAGGCCATCAATCTTTTGAGTAGTATCAGCAGATAATGAACCTTTACCACTGGTAATTCTATCTTTTAATGATTGGATGGCAGCATCTAATGATGATGAAATAAATGATTCATCGGTTATGGGTCTGAATGGACCAATTAAACCAGAATAACCACCTTTCATCATTCCAATGTTGTAGCCACCACCTCTCATTTCGATAGGGAAATCAGTGGGTGGTGCTACCATTGCTCCACCTAACATGCCAGGAGGGAAACCGGGAAGCATACCGGGGATGGCGATACTGATGGAACCGGGGACACCGACATTGGCCATGGTTTGTGGGGTAGCTTTTCTGCGGATAATGTTCATGAATCTTAACATTTGGGGATTCAATGAGCCTAAGTTCATGTTTTGGAATGTATTAATAGCAAGGTCATTTTTAAATTTCTTTAATTGGACAGTGGTGGTATAATCTTGTAAATCCTTTAATGCTTTGATAAATACAGGGCTACGACTGATTTTAGGAATGACTTCTTCAGAACTACAACTTAAAATAGCAGCTAATCCCTTTTTGTCAGCATCAGTTAAAGCAAGAACACCCAAGAATTCT
>Ga0214919_10001349_pt1 | contig 40413 bp, 43 predicted proteins | sample LL1503_MetaG_FD_177994 | JGI IMG/M metagenome (GOLD analysis project Ga0214919, IMG submission 177994) | Freshwater microbial communities from Lake Lanier, Atlanta, Georgia, United States - LL-1503 | ecosystem: Environmental > Aquatic > Freshwater > Lake | place: USA: Georgia | collected...
AGAACGCCATCTCGTAATTTAATGTCCAACCCGGGCCAAGCACGGGTTGAATCTGTCCATTGGGTTGTTGAAATGGAATAAAACACAGCGACATAATGTAATCTTTTATAGCTGGCGTTGCGCCGCCTGTTCGAAACCAAAGCAAAATAGAAATAAACGTTGTTGTAATCCAATAGAGGGGCGTAACGCGAATAATTCGACGAAGCATGAAACGCCCCGCCGATGTTTCTGCCTGAAGTAACATGGCCATAATGTAGCCACTGATTACAAAAAATACACTAACACCAAAGGTACCAAACCCTGGTTTATAATAGGTGTGAAAAAAAACTACAGAGAGTGCGGCAACGGCGCGCAGAATTTGGAGTAGTTCTAGTCTAGGCATGGCACAAATAATTAGCGTGAATTCACTACTTCGAGGATGTACTCGGCGAGCAGATTTACCCTGCGAAACGGGGAAGTGAGTCGACTCATAGCTTTTTCATCCGCCAATGTTACGCGGGCTCCGCATTCTCGGTAAATATCTTCCTCGAGATCCGCAATCAAGGTAACTAGCCCCATGCTATCGAGGGAAGACCCGTCGCCAAAAAGGCGGGTCTGCTCATCGGCTTTTTGTAGTTCGGGTTTCGCCAGTTCACTACCTAGCGTTACGAGACGTTTAAGTACGAGGGCTAAGATTTGCTGACGGGTAATCATATATAAAGGAGAGGGATAAGTTCGTCTAGGCTAGTAATGACATGCTGAGGATTGCCCTGTGGTGCAGCTAGCGTATCACGATACTGTCCATTGGGTCGCCTTATCTGAATTGTTCGCCACCCGAGTGCATTGGGGGCAATAAAATCCTTACTAGCGTTGTCGGCGATATAGATGTAATTTTTTTCTGGGTATTGTTGCATCACAAGTTCGTAGGCCTTGGGCGAAGGCTTCCAATATTGCCGCCCTATTTCCTCTGTGAATATGGGATTAGAAATCCAACGCTCAATCCCGAGAGCCTTTGCCTTGTTTCTTTGGGTGGGCAAAAACCCATCACTAATTAAACCGAGTGCATGTGTTTGGCTTAGAGTTTGTACGGCACGCATGGCGTCCGGAAACCAAGGCAAGGTCAGGGGCAAATGTGTACGGTAGGCCTTCAATAAATCATTGGCTTGCACATCAGTTAAGGGCGCACACCCCAGTCGCTGAAAGGCTTGTTGGAAAATGTCTTTTCTTTGGCCGCTTTGAAATAAAGCAATCGCCCGATCGGCGAAACCTTTTACGCCCCACTGGACTTGTGCATAATCACCGACCGCAGCAAAGGCCGAGAGCACAAACGCTTGCTCGGGGAAGAGCGTGTCATCCATGTCAAAAACCACTACCATTTTAAAGTGCTTTAGGTACAAAGACGGCGGCGTCGTAACGCAACATAAGCAGACCATCTTGCCAGATGTTGTGCACCGTGAGAGGCAACCCAAGCACTTCTTCGATAATCCACTTACCGAAAGTAGCGCCTGCCGCATGAGCCAACGGATAGCCGCCACCAAAGCGGGCGTTAATTTCGAAAACCTTAGGTCCGTCGGAAGTTAGAATGACCTGAAAGCAAATTGGCCCGCGTAGCCCAGGCACGGCGGACACGACTTGCTCGGCCAAGTTCTGCAGGTCTGCCCTTCTCTCCGTGACGCCTTTGCTCACTTCTCCACCTCGGGTCTCAATGCGTCGATGCGGGATAGCTGCACGCAAGGCACCGCGGGCATCGACAAAACAGTTCACGGTGTATTCTGGGCCTTCAAGTTTTTCTTGCGCAACATAGCAGGCTGCTTCGAGGTTAAGTGCTTGTAACTCGGCTAAATGACTGGCGGTGTGTAGGCCAATCGAGCTACTACCATCTACACGCTTCAGAATGAGCGGGAAATAAAGTGGGGCCTGTCCCGAAAGAAAATCGGCAAGACGTGCGGTGCGAGGCGAAGATACGCCGGCTTGAGCCAAAACCTCAGCAGTTAATTGTTTGTCGCGAGCAATTTTGACCGCACTGGTCTGTGAAATTACCAGGTGCACACCTGCTTGGCGAAACTGATCGTGTGCAGCGCTTAATATCGGCAGCTCTGTATCAATCGTAGGCACGAGAATTTTTACACCTTGCGTGCGACAAATGGTTAATATTTTTCGACATAATCGGGTGCAGTGCAACGTGGTACCGCAAATGAGGCCGTTGCCCATTGGCAAGCCGCACTGAATTGGGGCGCAAAATCGACCGCGACAATTTGTGCGTCCAGTCCTAATTGGCGGGCATCGTGTAGTAGGGTTTTCCCCAATTCAACCCGACGTCCAGCGGAGGTGAGACAGATATTCATAAATTTAGATTAGTAGAAAATGGAGGAAGAAAAAGTTGCTCCGGGGGCGCAATTTAGCATTCATGGTGTGACGCCGCATGATTCCCGCAGAGCAATATTCTTTCATCTATACCCACTTAATGTTGGTTTTAGTTTTTATAACCCTCATGAGTTACGTCAACGGGGGCGTCCAAGGATTTAATCGTGTTGCTAATTTTATTGTCCCGTTTTTTTTGATTTTTTATATCGGGACTCGGCCACTTTCGGGCGTCTTTGTCGACATGCAAACCTATGCGCAGTCGTTTGAAGTCGCGGCTAATCGGGGCGCCGTCTACTATAGCGACTTTCTTTTTAGCGCTTTTATGCTCGGGCTTTCCCAGATCACCACAGTGGAAGTTTTTTTCTTTGTATGCTCCGTTTTTTATGTCTTTCCAATTGTAGCAGGCCTGAGACATCGACACGGGAACTTTGCTTTCGGGGCGTTTATCGCAATTATTACAAGTTTTTCGTTTTTTACGTATGGCGTGAACGGCATTCGTAATGGGATGGCGACTTCAATTATGGTTGCAGCCATTGCTTGGAGTGACCGTAAAGTTGTTTTTGCATTATTAGCGGTAGCGGCTTACGGCACTCACAACACATTAGCCATTCCGATTTTATTTTATTTTCTAACTTTCTTTAATTCAAATGTGATGTTCTACGGCTGCCTATGGTTTTCGGCGCTTGTCTTCACGGCAGCTACTGGAGGAGCCGCCGCCAATTTCTTAGCCAGCCTTCTTTCCTCGTCCGAAGACACACGCATTGAGTATTTAACCACTATAGGGGACGACAAAGGGGGCTTTCGTTTCGATTTCGTTCTCTATAGCATCGTACCTGTTATTTTCTCTTATGCATGGGCAAAGGCACATACACGCAAGGATCCGTTTTACCAGCGGTTGCTTTGCGCCTATTTAGCAACGAACGCATTCTGGCTGTTGGCTATGTACGCCGCATTCTCTAACCGCTTTGCCTACCTTTCATGGTTTATGATGCCTTGGTTAATTGTTTACCCTTTTATCCCTAATCAAAAAACTCCAGGGAGCGAGTTGTCCAAAAAAGTTGAGGTTAACCCTTTTGCCGCGATGATTATTGGGCAATTTGCCCTCACTTACCTGTTTGATATTATTATTTATCCTAATCGGTAAATTTTCTAAATGAAAATAGCTTACATACTTACCGCACCCCAAATGGCCGGATTTCTTCGGGGGCAGATTTCCGCAATGAAAGCATCGGGGTTTAGGCCGACAGTTTTTTCTCCTTTGGCCACCGAACAAGTCAGAGAAATTACGAGCTCCGAAGGAGCGGATTTGATTATTTCTCCGATGGAGAGGAATATTTCACCTTGGCGCGACCTTGTGAGCACCCTTCAACTGACTTATCAACTTTGGAGGTTGAAACCCGAGGTGGTAGTGACGATTGGCCCAAAGGCCGGTTTGCTTGGCGGAGTTGCCAGCTGCATCATCGGTGTGCCCTGTCGTATTCAAACAAAGTGGGGGATCCGACTCGAGACGACCACTGGGCTACTTCGCAGGGTGCTCACGGTTGCTGATAAAATTGCCGGGGCATGTGCACACCTAATTTTATGCGACAGTCAGAGCGGGAAACAACGAACTGCAGAACTTAGCCTCGCTCCAGCGCACAAAATTCGGGTGGTGGCCAACGGCTCGGCGAACGGCATTAACACTAAACGCTTTGCGATTAACCCGGCGAATCAGGCAGCTGCCAGCGCGTTTCGTGCTGAATTAGGCATATCAAGTACGGCTCCGCTAGTTGGTTTTGTGGGCAGGCTTAATTTAGATAAAGGATTAATTGAACTTCGTGAAGCTTGGGCGTTGATTGTCGCCCAACGGCCCGATGCCACCCTCGCAATTATCGGCGAAGACGAATGTAAAAGCGCCGAAGAAAAACTAGCGCTGGCGCAATTGAAACAATCACTTGGGGTGAAAATTTTAGGGCCGCGCACCGGCGTTGAAGGACTTTTTATGGCGATGGATGTTTTCCTGATGCCGTCACACCGCGAAGGTTTTGGCGTGGTAGTCTTAGAGGCCGCTGCCATGGAAGTTCCCACCGTTGGCTTCAATGTAACCGGCATGAAGGACTCAGTGCTCAATCATACCACGGGGGTGTTAGTCGAGCTGGGAGATGTCAAAGGACTTGCTCGCGCGACCCTGAGCTACCTCAGCGATGTTCAGTTAAAGAAACAACACGGTCAAAAAGGTCGGCAGCGCGTTGAGGCTGACTTCCAGCCAGCGACTGTCTGGCGTGGTTACTTTGAAACTTACCGCGACCTAGCCGAGGCGCGAAACTTGGACACTCGCCGCCTGAAATGGAATTTTCCCACATGAGTAAACCGCCCGCTGTTTCAATTTTAATGGGCATCTATAATTGTGCACCCACGCTGTCGGAAGCAATTGAGTCCATTCAGGCCCAGACTTTCACCGACTGGGAATTTGTGATTTGCGACGACGGCTCTAAAGACGCGAGTTTGGCGTTAGCTGAAAGTTACGCCCGCCGTGACCCACGGATTAAGGTTATTAAAAATCCGCAAAACCTTGGACTCGCCCGAACTTTGGACCACTGTGCCGCCGTAGCACGCGGAAAATATTTTGCTCGCATGGATGGCGATGACCGCTGTGAGCCGACTCGGCTGACAAAACTATTTACGGCATTAGAAGCCAACCCCGAAGTCGCCGTTGTGAGCTCGTGGATGACTATGTTTGATGAAAGCGGAACGTGGGGACGGATTCGTACACCGGCCCACCCCACTGCGGGGGACTTTGCGAGCGGCTCCCCAATTTGCCACGCCCCTTGTATGATGAGACGCACGGCGTTCGATGCGGCGGGGGGCTATGGCAGCCAACCTTGGGTCATTCGGGCAGAAGACTATTATCTTTGGTTTCGCTTTTACGCTAAAGGCTTCACTGCACTTAATTTACAAGAGCCCCTTTATCACATGCGCGATGACCGCGCCGCGAAGGCACGACGGACATTTAAATCGCGCATCAACGAAACGATTGTGTGCTGGAAAGGGTTTGGCCTTTTGGGCTACCCTCTTTGGAAGAGAATTTGGGCGATACGCCCCTTGCTGGTTTGGGCTATACCAAGTTGGCTTTACGAACGACTACGTAAAAGAAATCGAAAGTAAACTAGGCGATAAGCTGATAGACCTTTTCGACCTCGGCGAGGTTGCCGTAATCTCGACTCGCTGCCGTGGCTGCTAAGCGGTCTCGGAGCGCAACATCGCGTGCGAGTAGCGCAATCGTCTCTACTAAGCCATCTACTCCAGCTGGCGCAATGTAGCCATCCACATTGTGTTCGAGTTGGCTGCTGGCGGTGGGAAAGTCGGAGATTAGAACGGCCTTGCCGAGCATTTGGGCCTCACGCACCGCCACCGCTTTTCCCTCATAGCGCGAAGGCTGTACATAAATATCGCAGGCTTTCATGTAAGGATGGGGGTTAGTGCGCTTTCCGAGTAGGATAAACGAATCCTCGAGTTTATGATCTGCGACCAACTGGCGAAGCATCGCTTCATCTGGCCCATACCCCAAGATATACCAGCGGAATTTAATGCCTTGATTAATTAGCTTTGGGCATGCCAATGCGGCTAGGTCAAAAGCTTTTTGGTAAGTATATCTTCCAGCTGAACAAAGAATCAATGTATCGGGCTCCTTGTGAACATCGGCAGGCGGGTAATCAATTTCAGCCTGTGCCCTGACAAACGCAGGAGACAGCAAGTTTTCGATGACAATTACGCGGTCGGCTAGCAGCGGGAAAACTTTAGAAAACGATTCGGCCACGGCGGTAGATACGGCGACAATTTGATCCATCGCCGCCCAAGTTTTTTGCTCAAACTTAACCGCAACGCCGGTCTCCAGCGCTGTGTAATCTGTATGAATCCAGGCTACCTTTCGTTTGGCCTTTAGCTTACTGGCTATAATGTCGTGGGGCTCCCAAAATCCGATAGCTAGGTCATACTGGCCGGGGAAATCAGGAATGAAGCCGAGCGCGTAACGATGAGAGCGGGTCAACACATCTCCGGGAACTAAGCCGAGGCTCATGCGCAAACAGATAATGATGCGCGCAAGTAGCCGGGAAAAGCCGACAAGAAAATTTCGCGAAAAAATTGCTTGGCGCATGGGCAGTGCCAGCGCCCTATACGCCGCTGGGCAGTCTAATACTTTTACATGCGGCGGGATGTGAGACCGAAACTCGCCCTGCGAGTCCAGCAAGATGAGATCAACGTCATAATGCTCAGCAGGGATTGCAGCTAACAGCCCAATTAAGCTCCGCTCTATACCGCCAATCCCAATGGAATGAGCGAAAAATACGATGTGTTTTTTGGTCATTTGAATCGGCCGATAAAGTCAGCGGCCTTGATGAAGGCGCGCCAAAATAGACGCACGGGCATGTTAAAAAAATGTTCGGGCCGGCGACCATCAATCGCCCGCAATACTGAACCACGGTATTCAGCAAGCTCCAGGTGATGACGGCCAGCGACATTCCATTTTTGCCTAGATGCAATGATGTTCTCCCGCCAAAGAATTTCTTTATAAGTGGTTGGAGTGAGCTCAACCAGTCGCATGGCATGGAGGGCCCTCCCATATGAAACCGCACCATCCTGAGCTAAGCGCACCTTCATTCCGTCACTCAACCGGATGGGTCTCCCGCCGCATCGTGCGTAACGTGCATCCGAAGTAATGGGCGACGAAGGGTGCTCAATATAGGGACCCTCAATTTTTTCTGCAGTGTATAACCGCAACGCGCCACTCAGATCAGTCCCCCAAAGGTATGTGGCATTATGATCCTGTAAAAGCGTTGGGTCGGCGAGCGGTGCGTTAAGCAACATCGCGTGTTTCATCCAAGGCCCAGGCAGTTGCTGGGCCCGGTATAACCAGACGGCGCCAGACTTAACAACCTCCGGCAGCATCCAATAGCTTCCGTTGCATTCGATAACCTGCGGGTATGAAATATGGTAAGGCTCATCTAACACAACGCCATGGTCATCCCAGGCTTCTTTGTCTATGGTACTATAGGCACAGATGACACCCTTGCTTCCCCTGCTTTGTCTTTCAACGAACAGCCATAGGCGATCGCAGGAAACCAGCATAAAGGGGTCGGCATAAGTATAAATGTGCGCCCTCTTCCACTCTAGCGGTCGAGCGATTAGGCTTAGCACCTCGCGCTCGTGCGTTGGAAAAAGCGGGTCTCCGCTGATTTCAGCAACGGAAGTAGACCAAATATCTAAGCGCTTGGGCATAACTTCTTTAGTGGGTTAATTGCCTTAGATGGAGACCTCAAGTGCGCGGTATGCCGGACGAGACTTACCACCTAATTCATATTTATAGGATTCCCCGCCACGCGTGAAATCAATCAATCTTAAATTAATCTTTTTTTGATATACCTCGCCAATAAATTCACGAAGACAGATTTTGCCTGGCGAATACCATTCGAACTCGGGGTGGACTGCCGCCAGAATGACGTAGAGCTCCGTACCGTCTACGCTCCTTATGCCCCAAAAAAATGCCGCCAGCTGCCCTTTTGTCCGAGCAAGCAGGCACCAAGGCCGGGCATTTTCTGTTAGTGGATCTTGCGTGCCATGCACGCAACGTCGCAGCCAAAGGAGCACCGCAATAACATAACTTTTGAGGCGACCCACAAATCCAAGTGTCTCATTTTCCTTGGCCTGCTTGATGACAAGACGGCGCATGCGCAAGGATCTCATTTCCGAGACCAACTCGTTGCCAATGTCGAATCGCATCTCATGCGTCAACTCGACGCCATCCCTGGTGCAGCGATTGTGGGCTGTGCGCAAATTTTGTCGTGAGCTTTTGGAAAGCGTTGAGTCGTATAATGCTTCTGTCTCAGGTAGGACTGAAGCAACACATGTCATTTCAGAGTCGCGACAGCGATGGGTGGCACGCAAGTAGATGGCTAATTCAGTCTCGGCGAGTAGGTTGGCAACGGTGAGAGAAGCGACACCATAATGTTGTCGAAGGTAATCGATGAGCAGCTCGACAGCAGCTGGGTCGAATTGGGCATAAATAAAATTTAGGTAATCAGAATAGCCGTGCCGGCCAATCATATGCGCCCCTCGACGTGCCCATAAATGGCCGCCAAAGGAGAACCCGAAGCGTTGAATAAAAATGGGGGCGATTAGAATCGGGAGATTGTCGCGCTCAATAAGAAGGTAGGTCCACTTCCGATCAATTCGCCAACGCGGCTCACTGTGGTACAGGTGATTTATATTACGAAACCAATCAAACGATTGAAATGCGGTCATATCTTTCCCTGTTTCCAGAGACCTCCAAGCAGGACCGAGGCTTTCGTACTGACTTGGGCTGTACTCGGTAATTTTCATTATTTCTTAATCTCCGCGACCGAACCACCTAAACGTCGGGCACCATAAATCTGTAACAGGGCATCGGCGGATCCTTCCACGGAAAATAAAGTTCCGCGCAGTCGGGCGATGGAACTCATAGGGTCCTTGCGCCAACTTAACACTTCAATGATTTTATCGGCCCAATCAGCGATTGAAGCAGTGAGGCTAATTCGTAGGGTCCGCCCTGGAAATGAGTCGCTCACTTCCTGCGGAACGCCAGTTGACAAAACGCTGCCTAGCCCGGCAGCAGTAGCCTCAATGACGGTAATGCCAAATCCTTCGTTTATTGACGGCATGACGTGCACGTCAAAAAGCATCGTCATAAGCTCCAAAACATTGGGGATGACGCCTGGCATGCGAACACGGTCCGCAAGGCCAAGTTGTCGAATTTGCTCTATGAGGACAGGTCTTAAGGGTCCGTCGCCAGCCATAAACAAATAATATCGCGGGCTGCGGGCTGCGAGTGTGGCAAACACATCGACCAAGAATTTTTGGTTTTTGATTGGCGTTGGCCCCATGCTACCAACCTGCCCAATAATTATCGCATCTGTCGGGATCTTGTAACGGGCAAGCAGTTGTGCTCGTGTGACATTCGTAGCCGCCAACTCAAAGGGGCTTAAGGGGATTCCGCAATAATGCACCTGGCACCTCGAATCGACGTCCCATCTGGCGCCGACGAGCAACCGGCCAGCGTCACGGCTACATGCAAGAAAGTCTGTGCCGCATTGCAGCAGTCTAGTCCGGTCAATTGTTACGTGGCGTAACCACCGAATCCACATTTCCGGACCACTCTTACCTCGAGCCAGAACCGCACTGTGACAATGGGCCACTCTTACGGGAACTCCGGCGTTAATGGCGGCTTTCATGGCATCACCTAAAAACTCCTCGCCGTGCACATGCACGACATCGTAATTCGAAGATTTAAGGGTGCGGTAGAGAAAGTTGCTTTCGGGAAGCAACTTTACGGCCCGCATAATTCGGCGCATTCGGCTTTCAACGGGAGCGTAAATAATTTTTGACCCCGCCGCGAGGGCTTCCGCTTCATATTCGCCGTTTTGTCCTGGCGGTGCATAAACCAGAAAATCCAACTGCCACTCCGGCCGACGCAGGCGCAAGAGCCGCATCAGCCAGGTTTCTATCCCGCCACACCGCAAACTACCGACGACGTGCAATACCCGCAATGGTCTTTCCTGAGAGCACATTAAAGGAGCAGTGTTTAACTAACAAAATTCCGGCACGTCGTTCGTAGTTTTTCGGCGAGCGTCAAATGTGCACTGGGGTTAACCGGAATATGGGTACCGTCGACCTTGCCCTTAAGGCCGAAATTATTGGTCATGGTGCCATCGGGGGCAATATCTATGCGATTAAACAGTTCGAGCAACCCGTCAAAACGACAGGAGTCCACATAATCATCGAAGGCATTAATAAAAATGACGGGTACACCCATCGCCAAGCACGGCAAGGCACAGTGGATACGGGAAGTCACCACCAATTTGGCATCGGCGTAGTCACGCAAATAGCTTTCTGCTAGAGAGAATTGTGCTTCATCTGTTACGCCCGCTGAGGGTAACACATGTTTTTTGTGTAAGGCACTCTGGTAAAATTCAGGGGCAAAAATCTGCTTCAGTAGCTGTTTCTTCTTAAGAATACGTGCGGGGTCGCCCTTCCGCAGGCCGCGAAGCATGCGCAGCGGCGAAGCAAATAAATTAGGCCACTCGGGGAAGTTGAAGAGTGGGTCCACAATGTAACACTTTTCGCGAGTAGGGTTAGGATTGCGGTAGCCGCTTAAAGTTAGCGTTAGGCAGCCCGAAAAATAAGCAGGGATACCATGTGACTCCAAGACCCTGACGGAGTGTCGATCGCGGCAACCAATCGGGGCGTGTTGCTTAAAATAGTTAATGCCTTTTTCACTTAACATCCGGTCCGCCGCCGAGCTGTTTAAGTGAAACGAAACAAACAGCGGCTTGATTGCGGGTGATGGCACCCAGTTAGACGGGTTATGCGTGAACCAGCCATTGAGGATGAGTTGCGTTTCGGGGCCGCTGAAATCGGCCATCACCTCCCGGTTAATGAAGGAATCAACCTTGGGCAGGTATTGGCGTGCCGCCAAACTTTGCACATTATCACCTATATTATAGGTGCTGCCTGTTGGCGTATAGGTAAGTAAGCCGTGTTGCATAATAAATTATTTTTTGTGACGCAAGAGACGTACGATACTACGTCCACTCTTATAAATATTCGGGAAACGGACGCGAACCATAAACTTCCAGCGAGCCAGGCGATCGCGCCACGGGCGGTGATTTCGCTCCAAGGCTCGATTGATTTCGCCGTCCGCAATTCGCTTCAAAAAGCCAGCCTCTTGGGTGCGATCGGCAAGAACAAAGAACCGTCCAGAAACCAAGGCTCGGCGAGCGTCTTCCGCAATTTCGCCCCAAAAGATTTTTAAGCCTGCGGAAGAGTGTATACCTGTCATGACTTGAATCACGTGCGGGTAGGTGGCTTCGGTCATCAGAAAGCCGTAATCTCGAGGGTCCGCATTGGTTAAAATAATATTAAGCATGGAGCGGTAGCACTTTTCGCAACGGCTACAGTTGCCGTCGCGTCGCACCTCAGAATAGCAAACTCGCAAGGGAATTGCACGGCCACGCTGTCTGGCGCATTCAACGATGATTTCTACTTTGGCTTTACGACTCAGGCCATAGCCGTCGTGAATGCATTGGACCGGGCCCCACTTCAACTTTTCGTCGGTTAACTTAGTTGAACCCCAGCCACCAATTCCGTAACTTGAAGCAATGTAAACGCGGTTGGCTTTAAAAATATAAGTTAATGGCGCCTGCAGGCCCAGCAATGCGAGCCCGTGCTGCACCCTTCCCCACCAGCCGTAAACTAAATCACTTTCTACTTTGTCGGTATAAAAAGTACGGAGGTTAGAAACTAAGGCGGCGCGTGGGAGGTTAGCGGAGAGTGGATCTGTTGCAATGTGCTTAAGGCAGCGTTGCCACTGCTCACTGTCCGACAGCTCAATGTCTGCACCTAAAATAGTGGTTAACTCGAGTGACTCATGTCGGTGGCGAATCAAGGTCGCAAACGCATCGATGCCACCACTGAAAAGCATAACGCCTTTGTCACCACCCCATGTTATAGGCGTAACTTTTTCGGAACGCAGACTGCCAGTTAAAGCATACTGCGGATACATCCGCTGAAACTCTGCGCGTAGTTGCACAAGCGAGCCGGCAAAAGTTGCCTCCACTTCGGGAACGACCAAATCAAATTTTCCAAACCAGGCGAGGGTGATGAAGTTAGCGATGAATGGAATGACGGCGATGCCCGGCGGGCAGCTTGAAATGTCGTGATCGTAGCGAACAAAAAAACTTTCTGCGGGATTTAAAAACCTTACCGCTGGCCCGGTTGCCGAGTAATGGTAATCAATCCGTCGCCCGTTTTCCGAAAGTGTGTAATTTTTTAAAGTAATCATTGGCGAATTCTATTTAAGAACGACCAACCCATTAATTGCGTCAGAAAGTAAAGGCATGCGACCGAAGCTCCCGTAGCTAACACGAGGCCGATTGACACCCGCATCCATGCTGACCCGACAAGTGCGTGGTTAAGCCAAAGGCCGATTAGCACCAGCGAGGACCATAGAACGAGGAGCTTATTAGAAAGCGAAACCGACTGTCCGACCAGAGCAGGCAAAGCCATTGCTAAAACAATGCCCGAGCCAAGGTGCAGGGCTGTGAAGGCCCATCCACAGCCAATTAATCCCAGACGACTTGCAAAAAAGCTAATGAGGGCAAAACCTGCTAAAGCTGAAATGACTTCCACGGCAAAAATAGTTTTTCCCCTGCCCTTCGCCAATAAGGCCAGGCGCAGTGGCGCCGCCATAATTCGTCCGAGCACGCCAATAATCATAATGCGCAGGACTTCACCCGAGGGAGAAAAAGCAGGCGAATACAGTAGCGAAGTTGCGCGTTGCGAGAGCACTGCCAACCAAGCCAAAGCTGGAATTGAAAGCAGCAGGGCAACGCGCAACTGAGCGTTCATCTCTTGGTTAAAGCGTTCAGGCTCATCCGCGTGAGCCACCAGCTTTGGGTAATAATCGGCTGACATGGCCGCCAAAACAAAAGTGACGGTGAAGCCAGCCAGAGAGAATGCGGCCTGGTATTGGCCAACAGCGTCCAACCCTAAGTAGCGCAGGAGAATCACGCGTTCGACGTAAGGACTAAAAGTGCCAACTAATCCGGAAAACATAATCGGAAGGCCAAAAACAATTAACAAGCGGGCCTCCGCACGGCTATCTGCAATTGAGCACGGGACATTAGAAATCGGGATACGTCGCGCAAACCACCAAGTGACAACCAACGTTGCTGCGTAGCCAAGAATCACGGCGACCGCGACGCCTGCCATCCCCCACCAGTAATAACAAGGTATTGCGATAAGCACTCCAGCAAAAGCTGAGCCGACGCTGATGCGCATGTAATCGCCCACGCGTCGCATGCCTCGAATAATACAACCCTGCCCAGTATAAAGTGCACGAAAGAGCACCGCTAAACCCAGACATGCAATGGGCCAAATGTATTTCGGTGCCTCACTCTCTCCAAAAGTCAGTCGAGCAATGACTCCACTCGTCAGAAGCATAAAGGCTGCTCCCGCCAAACCACTAATCCAAACGGTTCGACGTAGCGTTTGAACAATTCTTGATAGCCTTTGATCGTCGCCCGACGATGCACTCGACGCAATTTGCCGGATGCCGCTCGTGCCTAAGCCTAAACTAAAAGCCGCACCTACAACTTCGATGAGCTGCGTAAAGATTCCTGATAAAGCGATACCCGCTGGGCCAAGCCAAACGGCAATAAATTTATTACGAACTAAACCGATCGCCATGTTCGCCAATGCTCCGCCCCCAACCAGCACGGTCTTGCGGAAGATATCAAAGAAATCAGGGGAGCCAGGTCCGGCGTCCTGCTTAATGGTTTCTGACATTTAGATTAGCAGGTGACTGCCGACGCACATTGAGGGCCGACGGTGAGGATTGCGGCCTCATCCCAGGGGCCTGCATCCATTCGCGTTCCAGTAAAAAGAATTTGTGCGGCTCCAAGAGTTGGGCGTACATCACTATATAAACAACCCGACAGAGAAAAGAGCGGAGTAAGCGGCGCGTGTTTTATCGGGCGATGGATTAGTTTATTAATAATCGCCCGCATTCTGAGATGCAGCGACCCTGGCAGGCTTTCTCTTTCATTCTCACGCCGCAGAATAATTTCTGCCCAGGTATAAATTTCTAAAACTAAAAGCGGGTTGCTCATTGTGCCATCGGTGAGTTGGCCGGCGCTAGAAATTATTTTTCGGGACAAAACTGCCATCAATCCGGCCCTTAAGTCCAAAGTTATTAGTCATGCTGCCATCTGGGGCGATATCGATACGGTTAAAAAGTTCGAGCAGGCCATCAAAGCGACAGGAATCGACGTAGTCATCGAACGCATTAATAAAAATGACAGGCACGCCCATCGCTAAACAGGGCAAGGCGCAGTGGATCCGAGAGGTAACTACGAGTTTAGCGTCGGCATAATCACGTAAATAACTTTCCGCCCGCGTAAATTGTGCTTCCACTGTTACGCCCGCAGAGGGCAACACGTGTTTTTTATGCTGGGCGCTTTTATAAAACGCAGGAGCAAAAATCTGTTTGAGTAAACGCTGCTTTTTGAGAATACGCGCAGGCTCACCTTTGCGTAGGCCCCGCAAAAAACGCTTGGGCGAAGCAAATAAATCTGGGAGGTCGGGAAAATTAAAGAGGGGGTCTACAATGTAACACTTTTCGCGGGTCGGGTTAGGATTACGATAGCCGCTTAAAGTCAGCGTTAGGCAGCCAGAAAAATAAGCAGCGATGCCGTGCGACTCTAAAACTCTGACTGTGTGGCGATCGCGGCAACTAATCGGGGCGTGATTTTTTAAATAGTTAACGCCTTTTTCACTCAACATCCGGTCGGCCGCCGAGCTGTTTAAGTGAAACGAAACAAACAGCGGTTTGATTGCGGGTGATGGCACCCAGTTGCTGGGGTTGTGCGTGAACCAGCCGTTAAGGATAAGTTGCGTTTCGGGGCCGCTGAAATCGGCCATGGCCTCGCGATTAACGAAGCTATCTACCTTCGGCAGGTACTGACGGGCAGCTAAACTTTGCACGTTGTCCCCCAGGTTATAAGTGCCATGGGTCGGGGTGTAAGTGAGAAGTCCGTGTTGCATAAAATTATTTAAGGCGGCGCAGGAGACGTGCGAGGCCGCGGCCGAAATTATAAAAACGTGGGAAGCGGACGCGGATGATGAATTTCCAGCGAGCTAGGCGGTCACGCCATGGACGGTGGTTGCGCTCGAGGGCCCGATTAATTTCGCCATCGGCTATCCGCTTTAAGAATTTTACTTCGCTGACTCTATCGTCGAGCACAAAAAATTTCTCGTTTTTTAGAGCAATGCGAGCAGCGTTCGAAATTTCTTCCCAAAATACTCTCAATCCCGCCGAGGCGCGAATCGTGGATAGGCGGGCAAATAACTGGGGGTAAGTTTCAGAGGTGAAAGGAAAACCAAAGGGTCGCGGGTCAGCACCGGACACAATTAAGTTCATTATGGAGCGATAACATTTTTCGCAGCGCCCACAGTTGCCATCGCGGGTGACCTCTGAATAGCAGACCCGTAGTTGAATGGGCTCTTGGCGTTGATGACAAAAAGCAACAATCACTTCGGCTTTGGCTTGGCGGCTTAAATCGGTGGCATCATGCAAAACACGAAGGCTGCCCCACTTAATTTTTTCGTCGTTGGATTGGGTTGAGCCCCAAATCATCGGTACATTATAGGACGAAGCAATGTAAGCTAAAGAGGCCTGGCGAATAAAGGACAGCGGTGCTAATAATCCCAGTAGGCCGGGCCCATGCTGTACTTTTCCCCACCAACCAAAAACTAAAAAGGCCTCAACGTTGTCATTATAAAATGTCCGCAAATTGGCGGTAATAGTCAAATGGGGTAAGCGACCCGAAAACGGCTCCGTTTTAATATGATTAAGGCAGCGATGCCACTGGGACGTGTCGGCGATTTCAATATCTGCCCCCAAAATTGTGACTAAGTCTAGGTTTTCTTGATGGTGTCTAATCAGCGTAGTATAGGCGTCCATCCCGCCGCTAAACAGCATCAACGATTTTGTGGCCGGCCAACTATCGGAAGTATTTCGAACTGCCACTAAGCCTTCCGTTAGCGCGTGTCCTGGGTACATCCGTTGAAACCCCGCCCGCAGTTGCACGAGCGAGTCAGCAAATGTCGAATCTACCACGGGAACGATTAAGTCAAATTTCGCAAACCAAGCGAGCGTGATGAAGTTAGCAATAAACGGGATGACTGCGATGCCCGGCGGACAGCTTGAAACATCGTGATCATAGCGAACGAAGAAACTCTCTTGCGGATTTAAAAATCGTGCCGCTCGTTGGCTGGCGGTGTAATGATAATCAATCCGTCGCCCGTTTTCCGAAAGTGTATAATTCTTTAAAGTGATCATCGGCGAATTTTATTTAAAAGCGACCAGCCCATTAGTTGCGAAAGAAAGTAAAGGCAGGCAATCGAAGCTCCCGTGGCTAACACGAGGCCGATTGACACTCGCATCCATGCTGACCCGACGAGTGCGTGATTAAGCCAAAGGCCGATTAGCACCAGCGATGACCAGAGCACGAGAAGCTTATTAGAAAACGAAACTGACTGTCCCACTAGCGCGGGCAACACCATCGCCAAAACAATACCCGAGCCAAGGTGGAGTGCGGTGAAGGCCCACCCGCATCCGATTAGTCCCAGTCGACTTGCGAAGAAGCTGATGAGGACAAAACCCACCAGGGCCGAAATGACTTCCACGAAAAAAATAGTTTTGCCCTTGCCCTTCGCCAATAAGGCCAGGCGCAGTGGTGCCGCCATGATGCGTCCGAGCACGCCGATAATCATGATACGCAAGACTTCAGCCGAAGGAGAGAAAGCGGACGAATACAGCAGCGAAGTTGCCTGCTGCGATAAGATTGCTAGCCAGGCCAAGGCGGGGATCGAAAGTAGCAAGGCAACCCGCAGTTGCGCATTCATCTCTTCATTAAAGCGCTCAGGCTCATCTGCGTGGGCCACTAATTTCGGGTAATAGTCGGCCGACATGGCAGCTAAAACAAAAGTTACTGTGAAGCCTGCTAACGAGAAGGCGGCTTGATATTGTCCAACCGCATCCAGCCCTAAGTAGCGGAGAAGAATCACACGTTCAACGTAAGGACTGAAAGTGCCAACCAGACCGGAAAGCATAATGGGCAAACCAAACACAATTAACAAACGAGCCTCGGCTCGACTATCAGCGATAGAGCATGGCGCATCAGGAATGGGAACGCGTCGAGAAAACCACCAGGTCACGACCAAGGTGGCAGCGTAACCCAAAATAACCGCCAGCGCGATACCTGCCATGCCTAACCAATAGTAACACGGTATGGCGATCAGCACTCCGGCGAAAGCTGAGCCCACGCTGATTCGCATGTAATCGCCCACGCGTCGCATACCTTGGATAATACAACCCTGGCCGGTATAGAGTGCACGAAAGAGAACCGCTAGGCCTAGGCCTGCAATCAGCCAAATGTATTTCGGTGCCTCACTTTCCCCAAAAGTCAGTCGAGCAATGACTCCACAGGTAAGCAGCATGAAGAACGCTCCTGCCAGGCCACTAATCCAAACGGTTCGTCGTAATGTTTTAACAATTCGTGAAAGCCTTTGATCGTCGCCCGACGAGGCGCTGGACGCAATTTGCCGAATACCGCTCGTGCCTAAGCCCAAACTAAAAGCCGCACCTACAACCTCGATGAGTTGTGTAAAAATTCCCGCTAAAGCGATGCCCGCCGGTCCCAGCCAGACGGCAATAAACTTATTACGCACTAAACCTATCGCCATGTTCGCCAAGGCTCCACCGCCTACCATTACGGTCTTACGTAAGATATCAAAAAAATCAGGCGAGCCTACGGGGGCTTCAGGCTTAAGGGTTTCAGACATTTATATTACAAGGCAACCGCTGAGGTACACATGGGCCCAACAAGGAGGAGCGTTGATTCATCCCACGGACCAGTTTCGAAGTAGACTCCAGTGAAAAGAATTAATGCCGTGGCGACAGCGGGACGCACATCGCCGGACGCACAACCTGACAAAAAAAATAATGGAGCGCCGGGGGCAATTATCGCTGGCGCCTGTCCGACCTTCATTGCGAGTGCCCGAATGTTGACCTGCAAAGACTCGGGTAGGCTTTCTCTTTCATTTTCCGAGCGTAAAATAATTTCAGTCCAGGTGTAGATTTCTAAAATCTGTGCGTAGGTAGATATTTCAGATGGACTGGCGTAGCCATCGTGACGGCAAAGTTTTTTACCTTCGATAATTAATGACTCTAGGCCGGCGGAGCGCCAACTGTCGGCAGCGGGTAAACTGGACCAGAGCGCACCCGCCGTAAGTAATGCCGCTGCCGATTGGAGGCCAAAAATAGGCGAGCAGGCCTGGACTTTACTAAGCGTTAAGTGCAAGTGCTCAGCCGAAACCGTGATAAAGCGAGCCGCCTGAATAAGACGATGATCGGTAGTAGCAGAATGGAAACGAAAGGCCTGGGTGGCAAAAGTTACCGCCAAGATACGCCGAGCAATGGCTTCATCTCTTACCCACTGCGGACCAAGGTTGGGAGGGTTTTTCTCCATCCAATCTTCTAACAAATTCCAGAATGCTTCAGCGTGCGCGTCATCGCCACTGACGATCCAGGCGCGCACCAGGGGATAGGCCCAATTAAACTGGGAGGCCTCATTTATTGCCGACGCGGTCGAATCAACATCGGCGGAAGCCTTTGCCCAATGCATGCCGGCGCTCTCCTGTTGATTACGATTCCAATCAACCGGGAAGCCTAAGTTAATAAATTGGTTATTCGCTAAACGAAATTGGCCCACCGCAATTGCTTTGGCCTCTGCTTCAGGAGAACACCCAAGCGTAACCGAAAATTGCTCAAGGTGTGGCGCCAGGTATTGACGCTCGAGCAGTGCAATCGGCAGGCGAGGCGCCTTAGACTGCCACTTGGCAATAAAATCAGACTGCTCACCAGGCAGTGGCGGAATAAGTGACCAGGGTTGGGTCGGAGACTGACGAACAAAAATACCGAGGGCGCGCTTGCACTCAAACCAAGCGCTTGAAATCAGTTGGCCTGCGCTAATGATCGTCATGGAGGTCAGGCCTTCTCATTGGTTTGATTACCCTCACGCAGCGAATCGTCGATGAGGCTAATCATTAAAGCCGAAATAAATGTGGCGGAAAATAGAAGTGGCGTAAACCAGACAGGGAAATCAATTGCCATGTTAAATAGGAAGAGCACTAGCACGCCAGCGAGCGGAATCGACTCGGGGTGGCCGCGCTTCAATGTTTTGATAGCCCAACTGAGAAGCCAAATAAGACCTACGGCGGCAATGGTTAGTCCAATAATGCCCCACTCTGCTAAAATTTGTAACCAATCGCAGTGCGCATAGGTAGCGCGCATCGCTAGTTTTCCTTTTTTGTCCTGCAGTGCTTTCTCTTGCGCCTGGAAGTAAGGCGAAACCCAACGATAGGATCCCGCTCCCCAGCCTGTTAAAAGTCGCTCCGTACCACTTGCCGTAGCCATGGTCCAGGTGCTATGACGCCACGGCGCACGAGCGTCAGACTTGGTTTGCTTATACTCGTGAATCTTTGAGTCTAACCTGCCCTCGAGTTGCTTAAGGTTGCTGGAAAATAAAATGGCGAAAATGAACGCGAAGACAATAAACAGCGTCAGTGAGGCGCGGCGTCCGTATTGGCCGACTGCGGCTGGCATACCTAAAAAGTAGGCCGACGGAGCAATAAATAAAATTAATGCTAGGGCTAACGCAAAAGCCGTAACGCTGTAGGTTAATAAACTAGCGCAAACCAGGAGGACGCTAAAAAAGACTGCGATGAGGTGAGGGCTGCCGCGCGTGGCGCTGTTTTGCGTTCGGCGATAATGCCAAAATGCCAGGGCTAAAGCGATCGCAGCTTGAAGGTAAAAATAAACGCCCGCGTGATTTCGATAAATGAAGGGGCCAAAGGGTGCGGCGCCCGCGGGGACTGGAAAGCCCATCACACTTTCGCCATAACGCGGCTGGTTGGTGAATCCATAGCCCGCAACGATCACCGCACCGACGACGCTTAACCAGCCAAGCATCACGTAGCCACGGCGACGGAGGAGACCGACGCGTAGCGCGCAAAATAGTAACCAAGGGCCAGCAAAAATTGCGATTGTTCGCCAAGCGTTCATCCCGCCGGGGTCTTTTTCGTCTGAAGCAAACGGTGCGCTCAGTCCGCTCGGTAGCCACTTAATTGGATTCTCTTTAGCAATTCTCCAAAATAAATCGCGCTCGGCCACCCTACCCCACGGGTTTAGTCCTTGTATAGCGAAGTAAGAGAAGAGGGTTAAGCCGATCCAAAATATCGGCTGACGCATCAACGCGCGGAATGATTCAGCTGCGCTGCGTGATTTAATATCATCCCGCAATAAAGCCGCAGCGATTATCTGACCAAAGAGTGCGGCCAGCGGGAATGCGACTGCTTCCAACCACTGGCTGCTGGCCGCCGTGGCGCTGGCGGGAACGCCCCAAGCATTAAATAATAGTAAGCCAAACCAGATACTTGAGCCAAGAATCTGGACTCGGTAATCTCCGACGGCCGCAATGAGCGCCGAGAGTGCCAAACCTAAAGTAAAATAAGTGCACCAGATGACTACTCCGCCCCAGGCCCAAGGCATAAATAAAAGTAGCGCCGCCGAAATAGTGGCTACGGCTAATTCGCGGGGCGTTAAACGCGGACGACGGGCCTTTGGCGAATTAAAATAAAGGTGCTTAGACGAAATCATTTACGAAAGTTATACTAAGCCAGCCTGATAAATATCATGGATACGCAACAGCCCGAGACAGCGGCCACTCTTAGCGTCAACCACGGGAAGCACGGAAATCTGGGATGGGCGATCTTCCATAATGCGTGCAGCTTCGGCCAGGGAAACAGCGGGGTGAGTTTGTACGGGCTTGCGTGTCATCACATCACCTGCGGTGGCAGTGTTGAGGTCGACTCCGCGACTGAGTGCACGGCGCAAGTCGCCGTCCGTAATCAATCCAAGTAAAGCGCCAGCTGAATCCAAAACGCATGCCGCACCGTGTGGGTGCGAGGTCATCGCGATAACGGTTTCACGGAGGTTTGCGGTCAGCGCAACTTTTGCACAGCGTTCAAGGGGCTGAAATGCTTCGGCGACGGTGAGCGTTAAATTACGGCCGAGCTGTCCGGCTGGATGGAGGCGCGCGAAATCGCTTTGGCTGAAGCCGCGCTTCGTCATGAGGGCGGCGGCTAATGCGTCACCCAGCGCAAGCGTGAGCAATGCACTGGTAGTTGGAACCAAACCAAGCGGATCGGCTTCGGGGCGAGCCCCAATATCGAGGACGTAGTCGGCTTGGGCGCCGAGGGTGGACTGCGTGTTGCCGACAATTGCGATAATGGGAGACTGGAAATTGCGGAACACGGGAAGCAGCCGCACAGCTTCAGCGGTCGCACCTGAACGAGAAATTAAAATAACGGGGTCGCCCGATTGAAGGATTCCAAGGTCGCCATGAACGGCATCGGCCGCGTGAAGGAAGATGGCCGGTGTACCTGTGCTGCAGAGTGTGGCAGCAATTTTTTGGGCGATGAGTCCAGATTTTCCAACGCCGCAGAGAATAACTTTGCCCGAGTGCGCCGCAATGAGGTCGACCACTTTAGTGAAGGTGCCATCGAGACGGGTCGCGAGCTCGGCGAGTGCAGCGGCTTCGGCAGCAAGTAATGCTTTGGCAGATTCGAGGGGGGTTTTCATAAATTTATTTAAGAAGAAGTCTGGCCGCTGATAGGTCTTCAGCGGTGTCGATAGCAACCGGGTGATATTGTGTGACGACCGTCTGAAAAGTCATGCCGTGTGCAAGAAAGCGTAGTTGCTCGAGCGACTCAGCGGCTTCGAGTTCGCTTGCAGCGAGTTTAGCGTAACCAGCGACGGTGGCGCGATCGTAGCCGTAAACGCCAATGTGCGACCAGTATTCGCGCCGCTTAACCCACTCCGCAATTTCAACACCACGCAGGAATGGAATGGGGCTACGGGAGAAATAAATGGCTTCACCGTTTTCAGCGCGAACAACTTTGACGACACTCGAAGACTGTAACCGCTCGGTCTGAGTAATTTTAGAGACGGCGGTGACGAGTCGGCACTTCGTTTCTTTCCAGCGAGTGATGAGTTGGTCAAGTAAGTCGGGCTCAATAAATGGCTCATCGCCTTGAATATTAAGAAAGAATTCTCCGGGCAACTGGCTGAGGACGCTCGCGATACGCGCGGTACCTGAAGGGCAATCGGGCGAAGTCATGATAACTTCAGCACCGAAGCCTCGCGCCACTTTCGCGACTTCTTCAGCATCGCTTAAAATAACAACGCGACTGGCTTGCCTAACTTTTTTCGCACGCTCCCAAACATGTTGGACCACGGGCTTACCGCCTAAATCAAGTAAGACCTTGCGCGGAAGGCGCGTGGAGCCGAGACGAGCGGGGATGCAGAGGATGGGCATGACTATAATTGAGTGGGCGCGTGGGCAAGGAGAGGGCCGAGGGGGCGAGGGTTTTGGTGACACGTGGGCGAGGGGCCAACATGCCACAAAACATTTTACCCCTTTCGAGCGGTTTCTAAATTTTTAAGGTACCAGTCGTAAACGCCGGCGATTCCTTCTTGAAGCGGAATTTTGCGCTTCCACCCGAGCGCGGCGATGCGCGCGCTATCCATAATCTTACGCGGCGTACCATCAGGCTTAGTCGCATCAAATTTAAGTGTGCCTTTAAATCCAACAACGCGTGCGATAGTTTCAGCCAACTCACGGATGGTGAGCTCTTCACCTGAGCCAACGTTGATGTGACCTGCTTCGGTGTATTTATTCAGCAACATGACGCAGGCCTCGGCCAAATCATCGACGTGTAAGAATTCGCGCAAAGGCTTACCGGTGCCCCAAAGTGTCAACGAATCGTCTCCCCGTGATTTAGCTTCGTGCATTTTACGTACCATCGCCGGGAGCACGTGGGAATTTTCTAAAGCAAAATTATCTTCAGGGCCGTAGAGGTTGCTCGGCATCGCGCTGATAAAATCACAGCCGTATTGCTGGCGAGCGTGGGTACAAAGCTTGATGCCGGAAATTTTTGCAATTGCGTACGCCTCGTTCGTTGCTTCCAGGGGCCCGGTTAGCAGAGCCGATTCTTTAATCGATTGCTCTGCAAGTTTTGGGTAGATGCAGCTTGAACCGAGGAAAAGTAATTTGTGGACCTTGGTTTGACGGGACGCCTCGATGACGTTGGCGGACATCATTAAATTGTCGTAGAGAAAATCGTACGGTGCGGTTGAATTGTAATGAATGCCGCCGACGCGTGCGGCGGCCATGATCACATAGGCGGGCTTCTCGGCAGCGAAGAATGCTTGCACGGCAGCTGCATCGCGTAAGTCGAGCTCCTGCGAGGTGCGGCCGATGATTTGCGTGTGACCTGCGGCCTTAAGTGCGCGAATCAACGCAGAGCCTACCATGCCCCGATGGCCGGCTACATAAATTTTAGCAGCGCGGTCCATTTAGCGGTACTTGTGCGTGAGTGCTTTAATATCGCTGTCGACCATACGATGCACGAGCTGCTCAAAAGAAGTTTGCTGCGGATTCCACTTCAGCTCACGAATCGCTTTTGCGGGATTGCCGAGGAGTTGTTCGACTTCAGTCGGCCGGAAGTAGCGTGGGTCGACGGCGACGAGGGTGCGGCCGGTTTTCTTATCGACGCCTTTCTCGTCGGCTCCCTTGCCCTTCCATTCTAATTCAATGCCTGCACGCTTGAACGCGTGGTTACAGAATTCGCGCACCGTGTACATTTTGCCCGTTGCGATAACGAAATCGTCTGGTTGATGGTGTTGCAGAATAAGCCACATGCATTGCACGAAGTCGGGGGCGTAGCCCCAGTCGCGTTGGGCGGATAAATTACCGAGGAAGAGGCAATCCTGGCGACCGAGCACAATATTAGCGACGGCGAGACTGATTTTGCGCGTGACGAAAGTTTCGCCGCGGCGTTCGGATTCATGATTAAACAAGATACCGTTACTGGCGAACATGCCGTAGGCCTCGCGGTAATTGCGCGTAATCCAGTATGCGTAAATTTTTGCCACACCGTATGGGCTGCGTGGGTAAAAAGGTGTGGTCTCGGATTGAGGCACTTCTAGGACCTTGCCGTAGAGCTCAGAGGTGGACGCCTGATAGATGCGAATCTTCTTCTCGAGTTTAAGAATGCGGATGGCTTCAAGTAAACGAAGTGTGCCGACGCCATCGGTGTCGGCCGTGTATTCGGGGATCTCGAATGAGACTTTCACGTGCGACATAGCGCCGAGATTATAAATCTCGTCAGGCTGCACTTCGCCAATGATGCGAATGAGGTTCGTGCTATCAGTTAAGTCGCCGTAATGAAGGTGAATCTTCTTGTCGTGAATATCGCGGACCAAGTCCTCCATGTAGAGGTGCTCGATGCGCTCCGTGTTGAAGCTTGATGAGCGGCGGAGTAGGCCGTGAACCTCGTACCCTTTTTCGAGTAAAAATTCAGCGAGGTAGGACCCGTCTTGTCCGGTGATGCCGGTGATCAGTGCGCGTTTTTTCATTTGGTGTTAGTAGAATTGGTTTTGGCTTCGGCAATAATGCGTGAGCTACTGTCGATCTTGGCGCCGAGGCCTTCGATGAGCATCGCACCGTGTTTTTTGAGCACAGTCATCTCGGGGATATTGCCGGCATTGCGATCGCCGCCTTTACAGAAGACCGCGTCGCAACCAATGGCCTTGGCTTCGGTGATAAGTTTATCGAGCGTGGCGCAGACCGATCCATCGGTGTCGATGGCGAGTACGGCGCGATCCACCACGCGAAGCGCGGAGGTGACGGCGAGGCGGGTGTCTTGATCGATAAAGGCTTTGCCTTTTTTGAGCGCCGCTTGGGCGTCGGTATTCACGATAACCCAGAGCACGTCACCTTGGGCGCGTGAGAGATTAAGTAACTCAAGGTGCCCGCGGTGCATGGGGTCGAAATAGCCGCTGGTGATGGCGATGCGCATGACAGTAGTGATAATTAAGTTAGTGTGATTTGAAAACGGAGAACTCGCACAGGCTACCGCTCGTGCCGGGGATTTTTTTGGCGCGTATGGTTTGGGTAGACTGTCGTGGCTGTGGTTAAGGCAGCCGAAAGGTTTTACTCGTCGACCGGAGGCGGCAGGAGCAAGGCAGAGAGCTCGACGGCGCGTGAGTTCCAGCGTTGCAGTCGGGCGATGCGCTCGATCACTTCGGGTGTAGCCCCCTGAGCGGTGGCAGCATTAATTACATTCTGCAGGGTCGGCTTTGATTTTTCTAAACCCGGGAGCACTTGGCTACGGATGATGTTTACCAGCGATGCCGCCAAAGACGGGGTGGGCTCCCATCGCTCGCGCTTGGTGCCCTTCTCTTTTATAGAGAGAATCATCCCGTGGTCACGTAGGAACTTAAGTCCTTGACTGACAGAGCCTTGACTCATTTCAAGTCGGCCTTGAATATGGTCAAAATCCAGCGGCTTAGGGGAGGCGTAAAGGAGGGAATAAATCTCGGCCACCGAGCGCTGGACCCCCAAAATAGCCCCCATTCTAACGAAAAACTGGGTTAATTCGAGTTCATGCGGTAAAAGCGGGAGGTACGCGGGGCGATCCTTGCGCTTTGCTTGGGGTTTTTCACTAGGGGGCTTCATGAAATTCTAGTTTTTAAGCCAGAAGCCCTAATCTTCATTAAAAATTGAACCTCGGCAATAGATAAGTGCAGCTATGTGTGAATAAATTAGCGGTCCAGCTTAAGGGGTCGGGCCATATGGCGGCCGGAACCCAGACCTTGCGCTAAAATTATCCACCTTGGCGCCCCCTTGGGGATTCGAACCCCAGTTACCTCAGTGAAAACGAGGTGTCCTGACCGGGCTAGACGAAGGGGGCACTCGGTGGAGAGTCGGAACTTACGGTCGGGCACCCCTTGGTCAAGTTTTTTGAAAAATAGTAAATGGGGCACCCCGCGTGCCACATTTTAGTCAGACAACCGCCCGAGGATCAGCGTCCGAAGAGGCTTTGGTTTTGTATCGGGTCATCCGACGGCTGGCTCTGTCTTAATGCGGCGTTCTTGGCTAAGACATAGCCGCCCCATGCAGCGGTCCCGATGAACAAAATCAGAAACAGAACGATGGCCCAGCGTGAAGTGGATGGTGTCGGCGGCGTGACATTCATATTCGGCGTAGAGATGAATGAAGTAGAATTTCGAGTCTTGGCAATCACCACAAATTAATTACGGTGACGGAGTGTTCCGAATACCCCTCGGGCACCAAAGCGTATTGTAAAAAATACTGCCCACTCAATGAGCCCGAAACTCAAACCCCTCATCGTTGTCATTAAGGAGGACCGAAGTTTGGCATCCGAGTTGGAGCAAAAATTAGAGGAGGCCGGTTTTCTCGCTCAAGTTTTTCACAAGGGCGCGACTGCACTTAAATTTATCGGCGAACATTACGTTCACGGCATCGTTGCGAGCGCCGCTCTGCCTGACATGGGTGCGCTTAATTTAATCGAACCGGTTCGTCGGATTTCAACTTCGCCGGCAATCATTTTACTTTCGCCAAATAAAGACGTCGCCGAAATTGTCGCGGCCCTGAATGCGGGGGCGGACGATTTTATCCTCAAACCCTACCAGGCCGATGAATTGATTGCGCGAATCAACGCCGTATTACGCCGCAGCGAAATTTCCGAGGACCGTCGTCTCACACGCAATGCGGACCTCTTAACCAATTCATTTAAGTTCAATTGCGCCGAGGTACACCCCGACCGACTCGAGTTAGTTTTTTCGCCGACCAAGCGCTGTAAGCTCGGACGTAAAGAGTTGGGCATTCTCTACCACTTACACGCCAACCCAGGCGTGATTATCAGTCGAAATAGCCTCATCCATGCTGTCTGGGGCGTGCATGCCAATTTGCGCAGCCGCTCTTTAGATCAATACGTGGCTAAGATTCGTGATGCGTTTGAAATTTACGGCAACCCGCTGAACTGCCTGCGCACCATTCACGGCATTGGCTATTGGTATGAGCGCGATGAGCCGAAAGAAGACGTGGTCGCGGCGAAAAAGGCCCGCCGGTCTTGATTTTCTGCCAAGTTCATACATAGGTAGGTCATGACTACAATTAAGGCCTACCTGAAACCCAGCTGCGGCTGGAGCAATGGCGTGCGCGCCGTGTTGCGCAAGCACGGCCTCGGCTTCGAAGACGTGGATATTATTAATAATCCCGCCAACTACGCCGAGATGGTCGAGAAGACCGGTCAACGCCTCTCGCCTTGCGTCGAAGTCAACGGCGTGATGCTTGCCGATGTTTCAGGCGATGAGGTTGAAGCCTATTTGCTGGCCAACGGATTAGTGAAGCCGACCGACAAAGCAGCCGACGTCCCAACGAATGCGCCTTGCACCGACGACGAGCACGCGAAGATGCGCGCGAAGACGATTCGGTTTTTCTGAGCTTAGCGCTTAAGCCGATTTACCCGCAGCGAAGTCGATCAACGATTCAGCGACCCACTGGCGTTGCTCCGGCTTGATCTCTGGGAATACCGGGATGCTCAGGACTTCTTGTGCGAGTAATTCGGCCACGGGCGCACTGTCCGCGCCACGCCCTATTCCCATGAAACATTCCTGACGGTGCAGCGGTACTGGGTAATAAATTTCACAGCCAATCTTTCGGTTGGTTAAGAACGCCTTCAAGCCGTCGCGCTTGCCGTGAAGAACTCGCAGCGTGAATTGATTCCAAATGCCCTGTCCGCTGAAATCCACCGGCAGTAAAATCTTCGCATCGCCGGAGCCTGGTCGGTTTTCGCCAATACCCGGGGCGCCACGTAGCGTCGTGTGGTAATAGCCAGCATTACCCGCACGGGCACAATTATAACTCGGCAGGTGTGGGAGCTTGATGTGGAGCAAGGCGGCCTGCAATGGATCCATGCGGAAGTTTGCCCCGATAAATTTATGGTAATACTTCGGCTGCATGCCGTGCACGCGCAGAATGCGCGCATGCTCAGCCCAAGCATCGTTTTGCGTGGTGACTAATCCCGAGTCGCCAAAGCCGCCGAGATTCTTCGAAGGAAAGAAACTCGTAGCGCCAAAATCTCCCACTGACATCGTCGATTGGCCCTGCCAGCGCGCGCCCATGGATTGGGCGGCGTCTTCGATTAAGAAAAGTTTATGTGCATCGGCAAAGGCGCGCAGGGCCACCAGGTCGCACGATTGACCGAACAAGTGTACCGGCATGATGGCCTTGGTGCGCGGGCCAACCTTACGGGCGGCATCGGCTAAATTTATATTAAAAGTATGCGGGTCCACATCGACCCACACCGGAACGGCGCCGAGGCGGGCAACCGAACCAGCGGTCGCAAAAAAAGTGAAGGCTGGCAGCATGACTTCGTCGCCTTCGCCGATACCCAAAGTCATTAAGGGTAAAAGTAACGCGTCCGTGCCCGATGAAACGCCAATCGCATGCTTCACGTTCAATGCTTCCGCACAGGATTTTTCAAAGGCTTCAAGGCGTGGGCCCATGATGAATCCGTTCGACTGCATGACCTCGCGAAAAGCCGTTTCATAGGCAGCAGCGAGGGCGCCGTTTTGTGGCGCGAGGTCGAGCAAGGGAACAGTGATCATGCTGATGGGCTTCTCTTAAACTCAGCCCTTGCGGGCAACATCATTCGAGGTGCGACGACTCAGGAGAATTAAACTGAGGCCTAACACCGCGAGTGGCAACGTCCAGAACTGCCCCGCCGTTAAAGATAAAATATAACCATCCTCGGGGAGGCGGAAAATTTCAGAAACAAATCGCGCCGCCGCATAAATCAGCAGGAACTCACCCGCGATGCGGCCTGGCGGGAGTTTTTTGGGGTAACGCCATAAGACCCAAAGCAACGGAAGGAGACCCTCGCCCACTGCTTCGTAGAGTTGCGATGGGTGACGGGGCTCGGGTCCTTCGTGAGGAAAAATAACAGCCCAGGCAATGGATGACGGCCGGCCCACTAATTCACCATTCACAAAATTGGCGAGGCGACCAAAAAGAATTCCGGCAGGCGCCATCGCACAGAGCAGGTCGCCGACTTTTAAAAATGAAACTTTTCGGGTTTGGGAAAACCAAGCCCCCGCGAGGATGACGCCGAGGAATCCGCCGTGGCTCGCCATGCCGCCTTGCCACACGCGAAACACCATGGAGGGGTCGGCTAAAAATTCTTCGCGGGCATAAAGTAATACATGGCCAAGGCGACCGCCCAAGATAACGCCCATCATCACCGCGGTGATTAAACTCGATTCGTCGGCAACATGCGCAACTGGCGCCAAGCCCTTCCGGCGCCAATGTGAAAGCAAGAGGGCGGCAATTATAAATCCCGCGGCGTAGGCGAGTCCGTACCAATGAATGCCGTGTAAAAACCATCCCTCGGGAAAGCGAATGGCAACTGGATCAAGGTTATGCGTCCAGTAAGCGAAGCTTGAGGCGACAACGGACATTATAACTTAGGCGAGTGGGTATCTCCGCCGGTGCGACGGCCTACGCGGTGACCGCGTTGGCGAGCGAGCTCACGCATGTCGGGGTGCGGATCGTCTTTCTCGTAAATTTCGATGCCGAGTAATGATTCAAAAACATCTTCCAGTGTTATTACGCCGGCGAAGGCGCCGAATTCATCAACAACAACGGCAAGGTGTTGGTGCGCACGCACGAGGTCGTGCAACGCATCGGAAAGCGTCGCATTCTCGGGCACGATGTGTGCCTTACCCATTAATTCGCGGACCACGACATCGCGACGCCCTTCGCCGGCGGCTTTAAGTATGTCTCGTCGACGAACCACGCCTACAATGCGATCGGGGTTGTTTTCCCAAACAGGCAATCGTCCGTGTGGCACGTTCGGAAAAAGTCGGAGCACGTCACCCACCGTGAGCCCGGCCTCGATGGCAGTGACAACGGGACGCGGCGTGAGCACCTGGGAAACTGGAATATCATCTAAGCGCACCGCGTTCGCGACCAGCGTGCTTTCCGCTTGTGTGATTTTGCCTTCGCGGGCTGCTGCCTGGGCGAGGCTACCGATGTCGGCATCGGCGCGATCATGGCCAGCCTCTTCTGGCGGCGCCATGGTGTCGTGGAATTTTCCTAAGCGACGAAGAATAAAAGCTGCGCCGCGCACGAGCATGAGGCTGGGCGTGATACGTGGCGCGAGGACGATGCGGAAGTGCATGCCCAATTTACGCGGCAACATAATCGTCAACCACGCCATGAAGAATGAGAGGATGATGACCGCACCACCAATTAGGCTGGCAATTTGCCAACCGCCATCCGCTTGCTGAATTAAGCGCGTGCCGATGAGAATGCCGCCGAGCAATGCACTCATGCCGACAAAAGCGGCGGTCAGGACTTCGAAGGCGGCGAGCGTATTGCCTTGGTCGCCGCGACAACGCTCGAGCGCCATCGCCACATTGGCGTCGCGCCGACGAAGCTCCTCGATTTCACCGAGTGAAAAGGCGGAAACCACTCCCGCGACCAATGAAATCGCTGCGGCTGAACCGTTAAGCACTATAAAGACCGACCAGAGAAACCATGGCTCCATGGATGAAAAATATAGGGCGAAGGCGTTTAATAAGCGAGGGCGAATCCTGACATTGACGCAAGGGCGGGGGCATTAAATATCGTGATATGAACCCTAGGGAACAAAAAATAGTCTCAGCGCTCGCGGTCTTTCTCACCGCCGCCTTCCCCACCGCTGTCGGGGCTGTTACCTTTCGTGCTCAACCAGTTTTTGTTGCCCTGATTAAAGGTGAACCGGGCGCCCTACCGATTCTCACTGGTCTATTCTTCAATCACTTCACCGGTATGCTGGTCGGGCTACTCGTGTTGGGCGCGATTGCGACATGGATTGCGATCCAGGCGTTCCGCCAAAGTGAGGCCGAAAAGGAAACTCGCTTAGCGACACTACTCGTGGCCGTCGCCCTCTCCGCTTTAGTGAGCGTCGCTTATTTAACGCTTTTTATTTTCTCAACCGCACTCCCGGTTTACGCTAAATTTATTGAGCGATGAGCGCGCCAGGCGCGAAGCGCGTCTTGTTGAGCCTTCGCTTGCGCCTGATTAGACCCCGCTTGCCAGCAGACTTTTCCGTCGGCCGAGAAAACTTTTTGCACTAAACTCGAGCCACCCAATAAAGTAGAGCGAAGAACGATAATGCTTTCGGCCTCGGCAGGAAAAGGTGTGGCGACTTCTTGGAATGGAATTTTGGCCTGACTGAGAACGCCCTTGAATTGATTGGCGGCGGTGCTGGGCAGGCAGCCCGTCGAGCCAGTAGGCAACGACCACTGATGGCCATCCCACCACGCCAATGCACTGCGGGTACATTCGGAAACATTTCCTTCTACGTCCAATTGCACGCCCTCAACATCCGCTCGGTCAGTCAGGGATTTTAATTCTTTCCACGCGGCCGCAGAATTTTTCCAGGGTCCGCTTTTAGGACGCGGCAACCATTCCGGCTTATCGCGTGTTGTTTTTAATAAAAACAAATCAGTCGTTGGGGCCGCTTCGGGCAACGGGCGAAGCGTGACCCACTCCATGCTCAAGCCGTCATCGCGCGGCACCACAATTAATCGAACAATCGCATCGGTGAGTCCGGCCGCACCCTGAAGTTTTTGGAGAACGGGCGACCATTTGGCGCGATCGGTGGATTGACCTAAAATTAATTTCTGGGCGCTCAGTCCGATCCGCGGACAACTCAAGGCGAGTCTCTGCCAATGATCAGCGAGGCATTCGACGTGGCCCGCGCGCAGTGCAAAGGTTTCAAACAGCGAAGGTCCCTCATGAATCTGGGCGACGGTGGCACCATCAGGCACCGTAACATATTCGCCGTTACGCCAAGCTAGCATAATGGTGAAGCGGCGCGTGCGGCCGCGATTAGGGGTGCTTGGGCCTTGCGAATGGATTCGGCGTATTCTTGGGCAGGATCAGAATCCGCAACCACGCCAGCGCCCGCCTGCACGAAGCAGCGCCCTTCGTACGACCAGAGTGAGCGAATAATAATATTGAGGCAGAGGTCGCCCGATGCGCTTAACCAGCCAATAGAACCGGTATAAAACCCACGAGCAACCGGTTCGACTTCACTGATGATTTGCATCGTGCGAACTTTGGGTGCGCCGGTGATGGTGCCGCCCGGAAAAAGTGAGCGAATGATTTCGGCCGGTCCAGCTTGTGGATGAATGCTACCCTCCACTTGGGAAACTAGGTGCATCACGTGTGAGTAGCGTTCGATGGCCATGAACTCTGGGACTTTAACTGTGCCCGGCAGCGCCACGCGTCCGACATCATTCCTTAGTAAATCGACCAACATTAAATGTTCGGCGCGTTCTTTACTGTTCGCCGAAAGTTCTTTTGCCCATGCCGCATCCGCCGCGTCGTCGGCTCCACGTGGACGGGTTCCGGCAATCGGACGCGAGAGAATTTTTCCTTTGGAAACCTCCACGAGTAATTCGGGCGACCCACACGCCAATGCTCCACCGGGGAAACGCAGGTAGCCCATGTACGGGGACGGATTAGCCTGTCGCATCGCTTCGTAGGCGAGTGCTAAATCTAAATTTGCGAGTTCGAGTCGGGTGGATAAATTAACCTGATACGTGTCGCCGGCGGCGATGTAGTCTTGGATTTTTTTGACGCCCGATTGAAAAACGGGCGACGGTAAAGACTCGGCGATGGCGACCGCCGGCATTTTGGTTTCCGTAAAAACAGGTGCCGGTGCCCGCAGGGCATTCATCCAATCCGCGGCCAGTGCTTGGGCGCGCGAGCGCGCAAGACGCCAAACGGCTTCGGGCCGTTCATGGGCGGCACAAAGAATGGCGACGGTGAGCTCGCCGAGATTCTTATCATAAATACAAACCTCGTTCGCCTCTAAGATGACGGCGGTTGGAGCAGCGGGGTCGGCCGCCGCTGATGTCACAGGTTCAAATTGCGCTGCTAATTCATAACCGAGTGCAAGGATCAGTCCGCCTTGAAAATCGGGCCAGCCCGATAGGCGGGGGGCACGATGGGTCTGGGCCCAGTGTTTTAAATGCTCCAGGGGTTTTTCTTTGGGCGATTCGTAAGCGCCCGCTGCTTCGTGGGTGACCACGCGTCCATCGGCGGAAAAAACTTTGGTGTTATCGGACGCGGGAACGGCGAAACAAAGACTGCCCGTGCGTCCGCTTTCGAGCACTGCAGCAAAGCGACCTTTTAAAAAACCACGCCAATCTTGGGGCAGGCCTTCGACTTTAAAGCGCGCCAAGTAAGGCCAATGCGTCCAACCATCGCCTGCCGCCAACCAATCGGCGGGCGTCACTTCAGCAAGGATGGACGGGGCATTATTCACCGACGAAATTTATCAAGTATCCGCTAAACTCTGTCGATGTGAGAATGGTTTGCGCCTTAGGCAAAGTGATGCCGTAAGCGTGCAGCTCTTGGCGCGAGCCTTTAGAAACGACGACGATGCGTAAGCACCCAGGCAATGCAGCGACCTTAATGGAATGTCGGCGAGCGCCGACCCGGGCCTGAATGACGCCGCGTGAAACGCGGCCATATTTTTCGAGGGCTTCAACCACGGGGCGAGCGGCCTCGGTCAACGTCGTGTGCGATCCGGCTCTGCCTTTGCCCTTAGACATTAAGCAATCTCCCAGCGGTAAGGGTGGCGGGATAACATTTGGCAGCCTGACTTCGTGACGACCACGCAATCTTCGATGCGACAGCCGCCGATGCCAGGATAGTAGAGTCCGGGCTCAACGGTGACGCATTGTCCGACTTGTAAGGCTTTTGGAAAACGCAGGGAGAGGTAAGGTTCTTCGTGTAAATCATAACCTAGTCCGTGTCCGGTGCCGTGGAAAAATCCGACATACTGTTCGCCGAGTTTTTCGGTTTTATATCCGAGTGACGCTAAATATTCTGCGACCTCTTTGTGGACATCGGCCCCAGTGACGCCCGCGCGAATGGCTTTGAGTGCCAACTGTTGAGCTTTGCGTACGGATTGAACCATGCGTCGCTGAATCGGTGTGGCGCGGCCCTTTAAATAGGTGCGTGTCATGTCCCCGTAATTACCTGAAGCACGGTCGCGCGGAAAAATATCCACGACGAGCAATTGTCCCCCCAAAATGGGTCCACTACCCTCACTGTGGCAATCCACCGCTTGATCGCCAGGGGCGCAAATCATACCCGCGTCGAGCTGTCCGCCCGCAGCAGTCACCGCAACCTGAACCTGAGAATGTAAAATTTCTGCCGTCAGGGTTTTCTTATTCCAAAAAAGTTTACCTGACTTGTCGGCCTTCGCCTCGGCGAGAATTTTTTCGACGACCTTGAAGCCTGCACAAGCCGCTCGATTTCCAGCCTTAATTCCTTCGATTTCTTTTTTAGTTTTAATCCAACGATTAACGAACAGCGGTGGCGCCGTGCGTTCGTCTTGTGCCGAGCCAGCGGAAATTAAATTTAGTCCGAGTTCTTTTAGGCGCAGGAAAAGTCCGACAGGAAAATCCGATGGTACGCGAAATTCTTTAATGCCTTCACGCAGTGCTGCAAACGTGATGGCGTCGGCCACTCCCGCGCGGGGGTTGGTGCGACGGAGGTCATTGATGATTTCGGTCAGGTTAAGCACCTCGTCGAAGGCCGACTCTTTTTGGGCGCGACCCACTTCAAGCAATGGGAGTAAGCCAATGCGTCGGCCGCCAGCGCTGAAAGCCGGGAATGGATCAGCCGCTTGAAAATCGGAAAACCATCGGAGGTCGGCGCTCTTCGAGGGTGCAGCATAGAGGAGCACCTCGGGTGTTTTCTTTTTGTTTCGAGCACTTGCCATACTTACGGACGAACCATGCACCTCTGGGCACAAAGTGCAAACCGTTGCCGTGGGCCTCGGGTTAATAATCTAAACCTACAAATAACCGCATGAATCGGATGCAATCGGGCGCGGCTTTTAACCAAGGAGACGAGGGAGGCTTGACCTTGGCGGGGCGGCTTGGAATAGTCCGATTCCTTGGCCACGCGGGTATCGTTCAGTGGTAGGACCCCACTCTTCCAAAGTGGTGACACCAGTTCGAATCTGGTTACCCGCACCAAGGCATTCGCTTAACTCCGCCAAGGCAATTGGCCGGCCGGAGCGACTTCTAAAAATTCCTTCCAGGCCTCGACTTCGTCGGGGGCCAGCGAAGACGCAACGACCAACCGCCACTTCGGCTTGGTCGGCGGACGGCGCAAGGTCATGCCTGCTTGTTCGGGCAAGCGATTGGCTTTGCGCGAATTACAACGGATACAAGCCGTCACGATATTTTCCCAGCTGGTTTTACCGCCGACATCACGCGGGACGACGTGATCGAGGTTTAGCTCTTCTTCTCTGAAATTACGCCCGCAGTACTGGCAGTGATGCGCATCACGCAGGTAAACATTGCGTCGGCTAAAGCGGATTTCGCGACGCGGCACGCGATCGTAAGCACCCAGTAATAGAACGCGCGGCATGCGCAGGATAATGCATGGCGAGCGCACGGCGAGGGCCTCGGGGGGCGGATTTGCTAAGGAATGTGTCACCCACTCGGCGGCAGGGAAAACACGGTGTCCGCCTTCATCGGAATGCACGACGGACGCGCGGCCGCGAAAGAGCAGATTCATGGCACGCAATACGCCGACGATGTTCACCGGCTGCCACAGTCGGTTTAAAACAAGAACGCGATGGTCGAGGCGGGAGGCCACAGTGAGGAAACCGTAACTGTCTTTACGAAGCGGTCAATCGCGTCTCAGCGAAAGCACGCTTGGTGTTACATGAATAAAACCAGAATGACTAACGCAAAGATCGCGATGCCCATCACGCCCCAGATAATCGTGTCGCGACTCATCGGCGCGCTCACGGGAGCAACTGGAGCTTGGAAAGTGGATTCTTCTTCGGTCGCAACGTCGAGCGGACGACGCACCACGCGTGCAGAATGGTAAGCATTGTAGTCGGCGCACGCCTTCTCGTCATCTAAGCGCAAATAGCGTGCATAGACTTTTACGAATCCGCGGCGGTAAACGTCGGCCAAAGGGATCGACTCGAACTGATTGGCTTCCATCGCCTGCAAGTAATCGGTGCGCAATTTGGTGAACTCGGCGGCTTCGCGCAGTGTGACACCGAGACGCTGACGGGCTTCTTGTAGTTTTTCGCCGAGGGTTTGCATGGCCCGAGCATCAGCAAGCCCCCTAAAATAGGCAAGCCTCTGATGGCCCTTTAAATAAAGAGCCCCCAGAGCAGGAGGAAGGGGAAGGCCAGGAACTCGATTCCGACGCTCATCATTTGACGGAAAAACGGGATATTAATTAGAACCAAGAGAATGACGAAGCCCCAGCGGGCAAGGGTGTAGAAGATTTCTTCGGAGAATATGCCCAGGCGAAGGGCGAGACGCGAACCATCCAGCGGGGGGATTGGTATGAGATTAAACACGACGAGGGCGGCGTTCATGAAAATGCCTGTAAGCAGAAAGTGGACAAAGGTGGCATCGCCGGCGGTCTGTGAGCCCAATGGGTTCAACCCCCCGAGCCCGCCGATGAGGGCGAAGCCGAGGCAGAGCACCAGGTTCATTGCCGGTCCCGCTAAGGTAATTAGGATATCATCGACGCGGCGGGTCTTGGGATTCGGCAAAGAAATTTGGACGGGCTTGCCCCAGCCGATCATGGCGAAACCACCCGAGTAGCCGGCAAGGATGGGAAGGAAAATCATTAACGCCGGGATGGCGATGGTCCCAAGTGGGTCGGTGTGCGCGAAGGGGTTGAGGCTGACTCGGCCCTGGGCACGCGGGAGTGGGTCGCCACGGTAGTCGGCCATCCAGGCGTGGCCAAACTCGTGCAGCCCGATAGATATAATTAATAATATAAGTGTGAGGGCACCCCAGCGAAGTTGGTCGAGCGTTGCAGCGTCCATAAGTATGCACCCGAAGTTGTACGATGTTACACATTAGCCAACCCGAAAGACCTGCATAACCCTTGAGGCATTAAGAAAAATCCTTTAACACCTTGGTATGTCGCTCGCCGCCCGCATCCGTCTCGCCCAAGCGCGAGGGCTGCCGTTAAAGCAGGCTCGAGTCCTGGCGAAGCTGGATACGCCCAGAAAAATTCAGGATTTCTTGGTGAACTTTCCGCAGAATTTCGAGCCCGAGGGCGACACGGCTCGATCCGTCCGCTCCACGCTCGAGGCAAACTGCGCGCACTGCATTGAGGGTGCGATGATTGGGGCGTTTGCGCTTTGGTTGCAAGGTCACCCGCCCCTGCTGATTGATCTCCTGGCACATCAAGACATGGATCATGTGATTGCACCCTTTAAATACAAAGGTCGGTGGGGAGCGCTCTCGAAAACTAATTACGTGTGCCTGCGGTGGCGCGACCCCGTCTATAAGAGCGTGCGCGAGCTCGTGATGTCGTATTTCCACGAGTACGCCAAGGGCCCTCGAAAAACTTTGCGTAGTTATTCTCGTCCTTACGACCTGAGTAAATTGCCGCTAAAAAAATGGGTGACCCGGACGGAGCCTTGCTGGGAAATTGCCGATTTAATTACGGCAGCTAAACATTATGAAATCGTGACCGACGAACAAGCGCGTGCGCTACGTCCACGCGATGCGGTCGAAGTGTCATCGGATAAGTTAACCGTGTTCCCGATTCCTCGCTGGAAGCGGCAACGACTTTAATTTTTCTGTGCGGCCTCGAAGGCGCACGCTGCTGCGCCAACCACACCCACATCACCGCCTAAGCCAGCAGGTACAATCGTACAGACGGCGGCCAGTCGGGGGAACGCATACTTTAATGCCTTAGTGCGCATTGGCGCAAAAAGCACATCGCCTGCCGCGGTGACGCCGCCACCGACCACTATCATTTCTGGATTAAAAGTATTAATGATGACGGCTAGTCCCCGTCCGAGGTATTCGGTCGTCTCATCCCAAATTTTTACGGCGAGTGCATCTTTCTCGGCAAGCGCTTGCAGAACGTGGTGCGTGGTCACGGCGTCGGCTGTGCCTGCGAGCGTTAAAATTTTTGATGAAGCACCGGCCGCAAGGGCCTCACGTGTTCGACGTGCAATCGCCGTACCCGAAGCCATGACCTCGAAACACCCGTTGCCACCACAGGGGCACGACGGGCCTTTAATATCAAGGGTGAGGTGACCGAGTTCGGCAGCGTTACCATTGGCGCCCCGCATTAATTTTCCGTCGACGATTACGCCGCCGCCGATGCCGGTGGAAATCGTGACATACACCAGGTTTCGCTTTCCGCGTCCGGCGCCAAAGAGGTATTCGCCGAGTGCCGCTGCATTCGCGTCGTTATCAATACGCGCGGGCAAGCCGAAGGCCTTACTGATTTCGCCTTCAATGCTGTAACCGCTCCAGCCAGGTAAATTAGGCGAGCCATCAACGCAGCCGCGTGAAATATCCAAGGGACCGGGTGAGGCGATGCCGACACCAAGCAGGTCGCTGGGTTTTAATTTTAATTCCTGTAAAAGTTTTTTTGCGCCTTCGACTGCACGTTCGATTGCCTGCGCAGGGCCCTTGCTCGCGAGCGTTTCAACGCGATCCGATTTGAGGACGCTGCCGTCTTCGGCAACAATACCGAAGGCGATTTTGGTGCCGCCTAAATCAAAAGCTAAAACTTTACGCATCGGGTCAATCGCGCGCAGGTCGCGAAAAGTCGTCCTGCAGTCGCACGATATCCGTCAAGTCTGGCGTCGAACTTTCGAGCAAAATGCTGTCTTCGAGCGCTTCAAAGCGGTGGATCGTGCGCACCGGAATGTGCACCGTCTTGCCGGGCTCCCAAATAAATTCGTCTGAGGCGTTGAGTTTAACAGCGGCGTGCAACTCGCCAGGCTTCATCGCATGAAAGACTAGTTTCATTTTACCCGACATCAAATAAAGCGTCTCGGTTTTGCGTTCGTGGTATTGCAGGCTCAGTCGCGTGCCTTTTCTTACTTCTAAAATTTTTCCGGCATAGGCGGCTTGGTCAGCAAACCAGATTTCGCGACCCCATGGCTTATCAACTACCTTAGGCTGGAGGAAGGGGTCGGACATCCTGCATGTGTTATGTAAGGCTGTCGGCTATTCGCCAAGCAAAACTGTCGCACCGCGCGGCCTACCAGTGTGGCGGACGTTCATCGGCGGGCGGACCCGCTTCGCTATCGCCCGCTTGCTGTGCCTTAGCTTCGGCGCGGGCCAAACGTTTCGAAATTTCGGCCACCTCGCCCGAGAGCTCCAAGATCACGCGGTCCTGCTGCTCAATGTGGCGCTGCATAAAAGCCAAGCGTTCTTGTAATTCACGAATAGCCACGTCCATGCCCTCACCTTACGGCTAGAGTGGAGACGGGCAAGCCCGCTTCGAGTCGACCGACGATTACTCGCTCAGTCCGCTCGAGTTACGACCCTTGACCATACGTTGCACGGCAGCGAAGCGTAAGATCTGTTCAATCTTTGCGACTTCAACAGGGTCGATTTCTTTCTGCGTGCGTGCGGCTTCAACGGCCGTACGCGCGCGATCTTCGGCTTGCTCGATGGCCTTTAAATCAATCTTGGCCTCGTCGATAGCCGCTTCGGTCACAACCGAAACTTTATCTGAGACAACGCGAACGAATCCTTGGTCAACCGCCAAGCGGCTCACTTTGCCGGCGACGGTCACGGTAATTTCTCCGGCAGCGATGATTGCCGTGATGGGCAAGTGACCGGGTAAAATGCCGATGCTACCCATGGCCGTAGGCAAGTTCACGCTATCGGCTACGCCCTGGAAGGCGCGTCGATCAGGAGTGACGATTTCTACGGTGAGTGGCATGTGCGATTACTTAGCGAGGACTTTAGCGTTAGCCTTGGCCGAAGCTTCGAGCACTTCGTCGATGCCACCCTTCATGTAGAAATCGTTCTCGTTCACGTGGTCGAGTTCGCCCTTCAAGATCATGTCGAATCCCTTAATGGTGTCCTTCAGTGCAACGTACTTACCAGGTGAGCCGGTGAAGACTTCAGCGACGTGGAAAGGCTGCGAGAGGAATTTTTGTACCTTACGAGCGCGGAACACGACGAGCTTGTCGTCAGGCGAAAGTTCATCGAGGCCGAGAATGGCGATGATGTCTTGCAAGTCTTTGTAGCGTTGGAGGAGGCCTTGAACGCCACGTGCGACGCGGAAGTGTTCTTCGCCGACGACTTCGGGCGCGAGCGCGGTAGAAGTCGAAGCGAGAGGATCCACTGCAGGATAAATGCCGAGCTCAGCGATGCGACGTTCGAGAACGACCGTAGAGTCTAAGTGAGCGAAGGTGTTAGCAGGCGCGGGGTCGGTTAAGTCGTCCGCGGGAACGTAAACGGCTTGGAAGGAAGTGATTGAGCCCTTCTTCGTCGAAGTGATGCGCTCCTGGAGGTTGCCCATTTCAGAAGCGAGGGTTGGTTGGTAACCCACGGCCGATGGTGAGCGACCGAGAAGTGCGGACACTTCAGAGCCGGCTTGCGAGAAGCGGAAGATATTGTCGACGAACAGAAGAACGTCGCGATTTTGTTCGTCGCGGAAATATTCGGCCATCGCGAGAGCGGAAAGG
>Ga0214919_10001350_pt1 | contig 40402 bp, 39 predicted proteins | sample LL1503_MetaG_FD_177994 | JGI IMG/M metagenome (GOLD analysis project Ga0214919, IMG submission 177994) | Freshwater microbial communities from Lake Lanier, Atlanta, Georgia, United States - LL-1503 | ecosystem: Environmental > Aquatic > Freshwater > Lake | place: USA: Georgia | collected...
TTTTAGAAAATTTACAAACAGGTGCCCAATCCAAACAAGCACGGGATGCTTGGCCACAAACATTGGCGTTCATTCACACTTTGTTTCCGCGTTTGGCCGAACGCAGTACACAAGCCGCTGGAACCTTGTCGGGTGGCGAACAACAAATGGTCGCTATTGGCCGAGGGCTTGCATCGATGCCTCAATTGTTGATGCTTGATGAGCCCTCGATGGGCTTGGCACCTGCAGTGGCCGATCAAATTTTTGAATGCATACAGCGCATTCACAAAGAGCAAGGCATCAGCGTGTTGTTGGTTGAACAACGCGTGGGCGAAGCATTGGAGAGTTGTGACCGTGGCTATGTGCTCGAGTCAGGGCATTTGGTTATGAGTGGCACTCATCGAGAATTGATGCAAGACAGTCGCATCAAAAAATCGTATTTGGGTCTTTAATTTTTACAAGGAGTGAGACATGAGAAAAAACAATCGTCGTGAACTGTTACTGGGAGGTGCTGCCATCGCTGCGTCTGCTGGTTTGCCATCATTGGCTTTGGCGCAGAACCCCAAGGAAGTCAAAATTGCTGTGGGGGTTCCGTTGTCGGGTGCATGGGCTCGCAGTGGTGAATTACACCTCAAAGGTGCTCAACTGGCCGCTGATGATATCAATGCATCAGGCGGTATTAAAGCCTTGGGTGGTGCCAAGGTGAAATTGATTGTGGTCGATGCAGGCGACTCAACAGAAAAAGCAAAAAACGCAGCACAACGCATGTTGTCGCAAGATCCCGATTTGGTCGGTGGTACAGGTGCATTTTTAAGCTCTTTTACGCTGGCAATTACGGAAATCACTGAGCGAGCAGAAGTGCCTTGGCTCACATTGTCCTACTCGGATCAAATCACTGCGCGTGGTTACAAGTATGTTTTTCAAACGTCTCCCATCGCGAGCAAACAATCGGTTGAAGCGATACCTACGATGATGGAGTTGGCCAAAGTTTCTGGCTCACCACCCATTAAAACCATCGCCATTGTGATGGATAACACGGCTTCACCCGTTGCTTTCACCAAGCCCCTGCGCGAAGGTGGACTCGATAAGCTCGGAATTAAATTGGTCGTCGATGAAATTTATACACCACCGATGTCAGACGCTACATCGATTGTGCAAAAAGTTCGCAACGCCAGACCCGACATGTTGCTGCTTATCACCACCAACATTCCAGATACCAAATTGATTTTGGAAAAAATGAATGAAATGGGTATTGGTCGTGGCCGCATTCCAATTTTGGGTAACGGTGGACATTTGGGGCTGCCAGAGCTCTTAAACGTGACGGGCAAAGAGCAACTCGAAGGCTTGATGGTTGCAATGGCCAACTGGAGTGGCAAGGGTCACGACAAATTGGTTGCAGACTTTAAAGCAAAACACAAAGAACCATGGATGCCGCAAGACAGTATTTCAACCTATGGCGACATTTGGATTTTCAAAGAAGCGATGGAAAAAGCAGGTTCTGCTGATCCCAAAAAAGTAGCTGCAGCGATTCGCAGTTTCAATGAATCAGGCGGTGCCGCACGTTTCTTCCCAGGTGGCAAACTGTCGTTCGAGCCCAATGGTCGACGTGCAAATTCAGAGTTGGTGATTATTCAATGGCAAAACGGAGAACCCAAAACGGTTTATCCATCATCATTTGCTGCAACAACTGCTGTTTGGCCTAAGCGATAAAGGGTACTAGATGAGCAAATTCCTTCTGCGGTTTTTATGTGTGGTGGGATGGATGGCTGTTGCCAATATGGCAATGGCTGCCTATCCCGACAAACCTGTTCGATTGGTGGTGGGCTTTGCCCCTGGTGGTTCCGATATATCGGGCCGCATCATCGCGCAGCGTTTATCTGAGTTGTGGGGTCAGTCGGTGGTGGTTGACAACAAGCCTGGTGCTTCAGGCAATATCGGCGCCGATATTGTTTCCAAAGCAGCGCCCGATGGTTACACCTTGTTGTTACTCGTCAACTCTTACACCATCAACACTACGATTTATAAAAACCTCAGTTGGGATTTATTGCGGGACTTCTCACCCATTGCTCGCTATGCCAATTCACCTTTGGTTGCGGTAGTGAATGACAAAGTGCCTGTCAAAAATTTCTCTGAATTTTTAACCTATATTAAAAATAACAACGGCAAACTCAATTACGGTACTGCAGGTACAGGCAGTGCACCGCATTTATCGGCCGAATTGTTTTCTGCAAAAACCGGTTTATCCATGACGCATATTCCTTATAAAGGATCTGCACCATCGGTAACTGCGTTGGTGGCTAATGAAGTGCAATTGTCGTTTGGTGCCATGAGTGCATTTGACGCGATGATCAAAGCAGGACGACTCAAACCATTAGCCGTGACTACTGCTAATCGATTTTCTGCCATGCCCGATATTCCAACCATTGCTGAGAGTGGCTTGCCAGGATTTGATGTTGATATTTGGTATGGCATTGTGGGTCCCGCAAAAATGCCACCTGCGATTGTGAAAAAAATCAGCGATGACATTGCAAAAATTGTGGCTGAACATGAGATTCAAACAAAATTGCGTGATCGCGGATTAGAGCCTGCTTTTTTAGATACTAACAAAACCAACGACTTGATCAAACGTGATGTAGCTCGTTGGCGTGAAATTATTCAAAATCTCAAACTTCAATTGGATGAATAGTTGTACGACGCTGTGTTAATTTTTTTATTCAGGAATCAGCACAGTCGAGCCTAATGTTTTTCTCGATTCAATCGCGCGGTGTGCAAGTGCCGCGTCTTTGAGCGCAAATTGTTGGCACACATGAATTTTGACGGCCTTGCGCAGCACCACGTCAACCACATCGGCTGCACGCATTAACAATTCTTCGCGGTTGGGTACAAACCACGCAAACGCTGCGCTCGTCACCGATAAAGAGCCTAGTCCATTGAGTGTGAAGATATCAAAGGGTGGTACACGACCTGATGAAGAGCCGTACGACACCATTAGGCCTCGCGGACGCAAGCAGCGCAACGACACATCAAACGTGTCTTTGCCAATGGAGTCAAATACAACGGGTACACCTTGACCGCCTGTGAGCGAGCGCACGCGATTGGGAATATCTTGCTCACTTGAGAGCAACACATGTTGGCATCCATTGGCTTTTGCCATTTCTGCTTTTTCTTCAGAACTCACAACACCAATCACACGAACGCCAAGATGCGCGGCCCATTGTGCAATAAATAATCCAACACCACCAGCAGCGGCATGAACCACAATGGTTTCTCCCGCTTGAATGGGGTAAACGCTTTTAATTAAGTACTGAGCGGTGAGACCTTTGGTAAAAAGGGCTGCGGCTGTGATGTCATCAATTTCTTTTGGGATAGGGATGAGTCGCTCAGCAGGAAACATGCGCCCCTGTGCGTATGAGCCTGGAGCAAACTTTGGGCCACCTGCGGCATAAGCCACACGATCTCCAACCTTAACGTACGTAACACCAGCGCCCACTGCTTCAACGATACCCGCGGCTTCACCGCCCAATACATGGGGCAAAGAAGGCAGAGGATAGCGTCCTTGACAGTTGTGTAAATCTGCAAAATTCACACCAATCGCCTTGTGCTTAACGAAGGCCTCGCCAGGTTGCGGTGTGCCTAATTCAATGTCTTCATAGCGCAGTTGTTCGGGCCCACCATAGGCATGGATTCGCACGGCTTTCATTTTTAGCTCCTGAGTTCAATAGAAAAGATCAACGCATTTTCTCAGGTAAGTACATCACCAATTCTGGAAATATAACCAAGAGCAATAACATGCCTGCGCAACACCACAGAAATGGCCACAGACCGCCGAAAACTTCTTCCAGTGTGACAAGACCGTTGGCCGCACCTTTCACCACAAAACAATTCATACCCACAGGTGGCGTGATGGCGCCAATCTCTGCAAGAACCACCACATAAACGCCAAACCACAAGGGGTCAAATCCCAAACTCATCATCACTGGATGCGTGATGGGTAATGAAATGGCAAGTAAAGAGGGCGCATCCATCAACATACCAAAGATCAAATACAAAATGGTGACCAATAGAACGACGACCCAAACACTCAAACCTGTTTCGGTTAAAAAGAATTTGATTTCGTCAGATACGCCACTGAGTGCCAAAAATCGTGCAAACAACAAACCGCCAATAATGATGGCAAAAATCATGGCCGATAAAGTGGCTGTTTCAAGAATTGTTTTTAACAAACTTGAAATTTGATTTTCTTTATTTCTAATTGCAGACATGATGAAAGTCACTAGGGCACCAATGCCTCCCGCTTCGGTTGGCGTGAAGTAACCGTTGTAGAGGCCGCCAATCATCACCAAGATGACGGTTAGCAATGGAAAGATGAGTCGCAAAGAGTAGAGACGTTCACCTAATGAATATCGTTCTGTCATACGCGGCGCTTTGGTGGGGTGCATGGTTGCATACACAAATACAGTCAAAGCAATCAAGAACGCAAAAACAATTCCAGGAATAATGCCAGCGATTAATAATTCACCGATGCTGGAGTTGGTAAGAATGCCATAGACCACCATCAATGCACTGGGTGGAATCAAAACAGCAAGCGTGCCTGCAATCGCAATACACGCACTGCTAAATCCCTTGTCGTAACCGCGCGAAACCATCTCTGGTAGTGCCAATTTGGTGAACAACATGGCTGAGCCCACGCTTGAACCCGAAGCTGCGCCAAATGCCGCAGCCGCGCCTGTAGTGGCAATCGCCAGTCCACCAGGCAAACGGCCCATCCACTTGGTACAAGCGTCAAATAAATCGGTGCCAATGCCCGCTTGCATGGCAAAAAATCCCATCATTAAAAACATGGGAATCACACTGAAGTGAAAACTATTAACGGTTTCAAAATAAATGGTTCCCACAATTGTTGTGGCAGTTGTGAAACTGGTGAGAATTCCAAGCCCCACAAAGGCTACCGATGAGAGCGCAAGCATAATTGGAGCGCCTAAAAAAATAGACCCCAACAATACACCAATACCAATAAAACCAATTGCAATTTCAGACATGATTTTGAGCGCTTTCAAATGAGGGGAGTGCGTTAGAGAGGTCGCCATCATCGGCGTCTAACAGTGAAAGTAAAGCGTCAAATAAAAACTGAATGCACAGCAATGCTGCGCCTAAAGAAACAGCAAACTTGGCTGGATAGAGTGGAAACCGAATCGTCGCTCCCCACACCTGTTCGTTCATCATGTAAGAGCGCAGTGCAAATTTAAAAGTTCCGTAGGCCACTGCGGCAAAAAATAAAAATCCAATCGTCATCCAAAAGAAATGGATCCAACGATTGACCTCGCTTGAAAACCGCGAAGTTAAAAATACGGTGTTGACGTGTTCGCGTTTGACCAGCACATATCCAAATGGCAGCATGATGGCAACAGCTAAGAGAGATTGTGTGAGTTCAACGCCCGCAGGAATGGGTGCGTTAAAAATTTTGCGCGACAGCGCATTGGCATCAATCAGCCACATCATAAAAAACAAAACGGCGCCTGAAAAAATGCCCGTAAAGTGCAAAAATTTTCCGTAGGCATTGCGAAAAATTAAAAATTGTTTGTGCATCTGACCTCCGTTGTATTGATTTGTGCGTCATGCATGAATGAACACAGCAGACGTGAGATGAGCACGATCAAAAAGACTTTGATCGTGCTCATCGAGTAGTTCAGATTTATTTCAAGAGGTCGTCGACCACTTTGCGAGCTGAGGCCTCAGGCATGCCCGCTGCTTTTGCGCGGTTCACCCAGCTGGCACGAACCGCTTGAACCTTGGCATTACTCAGCGTTGCTTTGTTAAATTCATCCGCAGGGAAGGGGATGATTTCAACTTTGCCACTTGTTTTCCATGCGGCAAGCGTGTCTTTGGTTGACTTATCGTACGAGCGAAGAAACTCGGCCAAATAGTCCTTCTTCATGTCATCAATGATTTTTTTCAAATCAGGTGGTAATGAGTTGTACTTGTCGATGTTCATCACAACGATGTGACCCCATGATGCACCCATGGGTACATCGATGAAGAATTTAGCAACATCAGACCATTTCCATCCAACGGTTAACGCAGGATCTCCAGGTGAGCAATCAAGAATGCCGTTGCTCAGTGCTTCATAACCGTCAACGTCGGCCATAGAAACTGGAACAGCCCCAAGTGCTTCAATCATCGCTGGCAAAGCAATGCCATAAGAGCGAATGCGAAGACCTTTGAAGTCTGCCAAGGTGCGAACGGGTTTGGTGCAAATCATTCCATAAGCTGGCAATGGACGCACACTCACCATTTTGAGTTTGTACTTGGCCAGCTCTTTGGCAAAGTCAGGGTGTTCGGCGTGCCATTTAAGCATCAACTCACCTAGTTGTGCTTGCGATTTGGGTTGTGGCCAAAAAAATGGAATCGCGTTATTGATCGGAAATTGATCTGGGAAATAAGGCGTGATCAGTGGACCTACATCAATCACTTTATTTTCAACAGCAGTTGGAACTTCACCGACTTTAACAACTGTGCCACCCCAAAGCATCATCATGGTGTGTTTGTTACCTGATCGTTTGGCAATTTCATTGCCCATCCATTCGGCTGATTTTGCGTATTCGTTTGCGCCTTGTGGTGTGTAGTCACCGTACTTGAGTCGTTCGGCGTGAACGAGTCCAGTGGTGCAGAGTGACACGGCGAGCGCGAGGCTGCTGATAACTTTAAGCTTTGACATGTGTTGTCTCCTGTATTTTTCGTTCAGTGATGAGGTGCATACCGAGTACGTATTTTGTAATTATGTTTGTTTTAATCTACTGGGGTAATCCCCCTTTTTCGTCTGAAATGGCGCGAGAGAGGGCTAATTTGTCACACGCACGACAGCGATTTCGATTAATAAAACCAATGCGGGGGTTGTGCACCCGCAATCGTCGATTGAAACGTAGCGATCCGTTGTGCACCCAAGCTGCCCAAATAAACGGTCTTGAGATCGGGGCCACCAAAGGCAACGCTTGATACATTACCTAAAGTTTGTACCGTGCCTGCGTATGCGTCTTCAAACGTTAAACCAGCACCCGCAAACTTAGCTTCTGCATTGGCGATGATGTTTGGATTGGGATCTTCGACAACAATATGCCCTTGACCATTTTTGTCCACGCGAATGACGCGATTAGAAACCACACAAGCAACCCACACAGAGCCTTCGCAATCGAATGCAAGACCATCTGGAAAATCACCATCTGAAAAAGTATGAATCACTTCTTTGTGGCCGAGTTTGCAAACGCCTTCATCGAAGATGGGATAACGCGAGAGTCTTCGGCCATAGGTTTCATTCACATACAACCATTTGCCCGTTGGATCGACTCGGCATTCGTTGGTAAAGGTAATCCCATCAGCAACGATACGAGCACCGTGCTCGTCCATCACTGCAATAAAACCATCGGATACATGCGCATTGAATGACAGTGTGCGCGGAATTTTGCGGGTACTCATGGATATCCATTTGCGACCCTTGGCGTCGATGCTCACAAAATTGGTGCTGCTCATGGGTTCGCCATCAACTTCCATTAACACGGGGGAGAGTTGACGTTGATGATCGATTTTCCAAAGACCACCGCCACAAATAGCGCCTAAGTTGGCGACTAAAAACTCTCTTTGAGGTGTGAGCGCAATACCATTGGTTAAAAAACCCTCGGGTACACCATGCACGGGTTGTTTGGGTAGTCCAAGTTGATGCACGCTGCATTGGTGATCGGATACAAACAATTCGCCTTTAGCGGTTGCAATCACACTCTCAGGTCGATGCAGATTCTCACCTAAAAAATTGAGATCTTTGAGTTGAATGTGCATGATTTTTTAAAGGGGTTGTGTGAGTGAATAAATCTCCAACCCTTTTGAATCAATCGGTTGGTACATTTGTGTGGTGAGCGGGTCGTGCCCCGCGATGATGTGATGCGGCGAGTCGGCTAATTTTTCAATCAAGTCGTATCCGTTGAGCATGTCTTCAACATCAATCACAATTGGAAACGGCGAGCGTTTTTGAATATTTTCTAAATAATGACTCGCGTCGGATGCAAGAACAATCCAGCCGCGTTGCGTATTCACGCGCACAATTTGAAGTCCACGTGTGTGACCACCGACCCAGTGAACCGAAATACCGTCTCTGAGTTCAAACTCTCCGTTTTGAAAAGCGACGCGTTCTTCAAAATTGGCGTAGACCAAATCGCAAACGTCGGTGGGGTCGTACGCGTGTCTGCAAAACGCATGACGCATTTCTTTGCCCGTTGCGTAGTGCATCTCGCGCTCTTGCATATGAAAACGCGTTTTGGGTAGCAAGCGTGTGTTGCCCGCGTGATCGTAATGCGCATGGGTGATGATGGTGTCGTGAATGTCTTCGAGTGCAATCCCCGCGTTCTTGAGGGACTCAATCGGGCATCTTAAAAATGTACGCTTGCGTTGCACGGCCGATTGCGCATTAAACCCCGTGTCAACCAAAATTGTTTCTTTGCCCGAGCGCAAAAACCAAACAAAATAATCCATGTGCGCGGCTTCATCGTGCAGATCATAACTGATGAAAAGTTCTTGTCGCCTGCGTTTCACCGTGGCGTAACGCATGGCATAGGCTTCCCAAATCTTTGTTGACATGTGATCTCCTTTAATGCGAATTCAGCACACAATCGCCATTATTTTTTCTGGGTGAATGCATACATCGCTGTGTGATCAGCCCCTTTATCCAAGGTTTTTTCTGCTTGTGTCCAAGTTTGCGTGCAAGCATCGGCAAATGTTTTTGGCGTTTCCATGCGTGTAATAAAGTCAAGAGCTGTTTGCAAATCTTTGCGCATCAATGCCAAAGAAAATCCAGAATTAAATGTGCCAGAGAGCATGAAGTTTTCTACTTTCACGTCAGTGGTGTTATTTTTTCCAGTTGATGCATTAAACACTTGATTGACCAAATGTGGATCAATGCCAAATTTTTCTGCAGCAATTAATGCTTCGCAGACAGCCAATAGGCCAGACGCTGACACATAGTTGTTGAGCGCTTTAACGGCGTGTCCGGCACCAGCCGCGCCCACATGAACCAAAGTTTTCCCCATGGCTTTGAATATAGGTTGAACGGATTCAACCGCAGGCGTAAGTCCACCAATCATGATGGACAAACTGCCGTCTTTGGCGCGCCGCACCCCCCCCGAGACGGGCGCATCGATAAATGAAATTCCTAATTGCGCCATTCGGTCAAAATTGGCTCTCGATCGCACAGGGTCGGACGAGCTCATATCAATGAGCGTTTGCTTGGTGTTCATGGCCTTGGCCAATGCATCATCACTATCCCACAACAATCGATCGACGATGTTGCTATCGGGTAGCATCAAAATAATCACATCACATTTTTTTGTTAATGTAATCGCACGGGCTGCCATTTCAAAATGTGCTTCATTTTTGAGTTCTTGCGCAACCAGTGGATTCAAATCAAAACCTGTGACTGAAAAATTGGCTTGCAACAAATTGCGAATCATGGGCATGCCCATTTGTCCAATGCCAATGAATCCAATGTGAGGATTTGCCACGTTTAAATTCCCATGTCTTTAAATACTTCTTTGGCGCTTCGAAAGCTATCGATCGCTGCGGGCACGCCACAATAAATGGCGGTTTGTAAAAACACTTCTTGAATGTCTCCTTTGGTCAGACCGTTGTTGATCGCACCACGCACATGGAGTTTTAATTCGTGGGGACGATTGAGTGCGGTGATCATGGCGAGATTGATGATGCTGCGAGTGCGACGATCAAGACCGGGGCGATTCCACACTTCGTTCCAGCAATACTCGGTGACTAACTCTTGCATGGGCATGTTGAAGTCATCTGCGTTTTTAATCGCGTTATCGACATACTCTGCGCCGAGTACTTCGCGGCGGGTTTTGAGGCCTTTGTCAAATGAGTCTTTATTCATGGGGTGCTCCTAGTTAAAAAATGGGTCAAACTTAAACTCATGGTAATACAAATTCAATGTAACCTGTGCGACATCGCAACGTGGGGTGAATACGTGTGCACGAAGTGATTTTCTAATTTATCATGTGACCAGTCTTTTTGTCGACAAAAACAAAACTTAAGGTTGTATATGGCTCGTTTACCCTACCTCAATCCCTCCGATCTCGCCCCAGAAAACCAAGATCTCCTCAAGCGTCCCATCAATTTATTTCGCGCCATGACGCATAGCCCAGGCGGTGCGCGTGCCTTTCACGGCTTGGGTGAATACATTCGTTGGAATAGCCCACTGGACGCGCGCTTGAGAGAGATGGCCATTATTCAAGTGGGTTACATCACACGTTCAGTTTATGAATACACGCATCACGTCAAACTCGGTCTTGACTTTGGTGTCACCCATGATGATTTAATTGGATTGGCAGCCTACGCCGCTGGCAAACCCAACTCATTGGATGATTTAACCAAAGGTGTAATCGACGCTGCAACCGAGATGACCAACGGTCACGCGATGAGTGACAAGACATGGAATTTTTTGAGTCAGCATCTCAGCCACGAACATCTCACTGACTTGGTCATCATTATTTCTTTTTATAACGGCGTAGTTCGATTTTTAGCAACGATGCAAATCGATAACGAGCCCGAGTTTCAAGCGTTCTTGGCGAAATATCCATTTGCACCGCTCTAAAAAAATATGTCTAAAACCACATCTCGTTCACTTTCGCTGGCCCATTTAACGGTGCTCGAAGCCACGCCACCTCAATTGGTCACGCTCGCTTCAGATGCAGGTTTTGATCAAGTGGGTTTGCGTATTTATGCCAATCCAAGTGTGGGTGCAACGCCTTACAACTTGCTTGGCGATACGCCGATGATGCGCGAGACTTTAAGTCGAATGTCCGATACGGGAATCAAGGTGCTAGATATTGAATTTTTAAGATTCGAGCCCGATATTTTTCCGCGTATACCGGAGGGATTCTTAGAGGCTGGGGCGATGCTCAAAGCACAATATATTTTGGTGATGAGTGCATTGCCTAATGAAGATGAAACGATGGATAATTTTTGCAAATTGTGTGAGCGAGCAAAAACATTTAATTTGCATGTGTGTTTAGAAAATGCTTTTTATACAGGCGTGAAAACATTGGCAGATGCGGTTCGCGTCGCTCGCAAATCAGGTTTTGATAATGCATCGGTTTTGGTTGATGCGCTTCATTTCAGTCGCTCAGGTGGAAAACCAACCGATATCAAAGCCTTCGATTCATCGATGTATCGTTATGCGCAAATTTGTGACGCCAAAGAACAAATGCCTACACAAACAAATGAGTTCATCATGGAGGCGCGCACGGGGCGTTTATGGCCAGGAGAGGGAAGTTTGCCTTTGCGCGAATTAATCGCTGCATTGCCAAGTGATATTCCTTTGGCCATGGAGTCACCTGTTTATTCAACGCGAGAATTGCCCATGAAGGATCGCGCGCACAAGGCGTATCAATCACTGACACATTTACTTTCTAATTAATACAAAAGGGGACTTCAATGAACGGACGTGTCGCAGGCCAAGTGGCCATTGTTTTTGGGGGCGGTCAAACGCCAGGACAAACCGTTGGCAACGGTCGAGCAACAGCCATGGTTTTGGCGCGCGAAGGCGCGCATGTGATTGTTGTCGATCGCAAATTGCAACTCGCACAAGAAACGGCCGATCTCATTCAAAAGGCCAACGGAAAAGCGCAAGCCATGCAATGCGATGCCACCAACGAAGATCAGGTTCAATCCATCATCACCCAAGTTCATCAGCAACTGGGGCGCATTGATATTTTGCACAACAACATTGGTGCCAGCATCGAGCTGGGCGATCAAACGGCTGATGTATTAACCGAAGAAGCGTTTGACCGCAGCTTTGCCGTCAATCTCAAAAGCGGTTGGATGAGTATCAAACACGTGTTGCCTATTTTTCGCAAACAAAACAAAGGCTCTATCGTTAATATTTCTTCGTTGGCCGCAGCGCAAGCCTATCCTTTGTTGGGATATAAAACCATGAAAGCCGCGGTGATTGCCATGACAGAAAACGTCGCGGCCGCCAATGCGAGCTATGGCATTCGAGCCAATGCAATCTTGCCGGGTTTGATGAACACACCCATGGCGATTGAATCGCGTGTGGGGCAAGGTCGTGCACGCGAAGAAGTGATTGCGGCGCGCGACAGTCGCATTCCCTTGGGAAAAAAAATGGGTACGGGTTGGGATGTTGCCAACGCATCTTTATTTTTGCATTCGGATGAAGCGTCATTCATCACAGGTATTGCGCTGATTGTTGATGGTGGTGAGCGCGTGGTACACGGTTTATAAATTTTTTATATTTGGAGTTGCAAATTGAAAACAAATAAAAGCTTAGGCTTCATTGGCACAGGTGCCATGGGTGCGCCGATGGCAGAGCGTTTGATTGCATCAGGCTATCAGGTTAGCGTCTACGATCCCAATCCATTGGCGCTCAAGCCTCTTGTGGCCTTGGGTGCTCGAGCTGCCACATCTGCTCGCGACGCCGCAACAGGTGTGAGTACTGTTTTTGCGTGTTTGCCGTCGCCACAAGTCAGTCGTGAAGTTGCTTTGGGTGAAACAGGTATTGGAAAAAGTTTACCCGACCTCAAAATTTATATCGAAGCATCCACCATCGGAACATCAACCGTTAAAGAAATTGCAAAAGGTTTAAAACAGCAAGGTATTGCTTTGTTGGACGCGCCAGTCAGTGGTGGCCCTCGTGGTGCACGTGCTGGCACCTTGGCAACGATGGTGGCGGGGGACCGCGCGATTTATGAACAAAGCCTGCATATTTTTGAAACCATTGCCAAAAAAGTTTTTTATGTCGGTGCTGATCCTGGTTTGGCTCAAATGACCAAGCTTGCCAACAACATGATTTCAGCTGCAGGAATGGCTGCCGCATCAGAGGCAATTATTTTGGCGGTGAAAGCAGGCGTTGATCCAACCACATTAGTCGACGCCATCAATTCAAGTACGGGTCGCAACACAGCCACCTCAGATAAATTTCCGCAATCGGTTCTTACACGATCATTCAACTATGGTGGAAAGTTTTCGACCATGTACAAAGACGTGCGTTTGTGTTTGGACGAGGCGCGTGCATTGGATGTGCCAATGTGGGTGGGCTCAAGCGTGGTGCAATTGTGGTTTCAAGGCATGCTCGAAGGTCGTGGCGATGACGATTACACAACCATCACCAAGATGATTGAAGAGTGGACGGGCGTTACTGTCGATGGTCGTTCATCATGAAATTAAATTACACCATCAAAGGAAAAGGCTCTCCCGTTTTGTTGTTGCATCCTGTTGGGAGTTCGCTTACTTTTTTGGAGCCTTTGGCTGGATTTTTGAGTCAATACTATCAAGTGATCAGCATGGATTTACGCGGGCATGGTCAATCGCCTCGTTTATCCATTGACGATGAGCATCCGATGTTGTTGGATGATTTTGCAAAAGATGTTCATGAAACTTTGCAACTCGCACAACTGACTTCTTGTGCGGTTGTTGGTTTTTCTTTTGGTGGAATGATCGCGCAATCGTTGGCGTTTTTGTATCCGCAAGATGTTGATATTTTGATTCCCTGTGCGTGTCCTTGCACCTTGCCCGATACCAGTCGCCCCATCTCTGCAAAGCGAGGTACTGACGCCAAACAATATGGAATGACTTCTGTGATTCAAGCAACCATGGAGCGTTGGTTCACACCTGCATTCAGAGCCAAGAACGGGCATCTTCCATCACAAGAGCACTTGTTGTCTGCACATCATGGGGGATGGGTGCACGGTTGGCATGCGATTTCAAACATCGATCAACTTGCTCGATTGCCGCAAATCAAACAACCCACACTGTGCATTGCAGGTGAAGTTGATGCTTCTTCTCCACCCGATGTGGTTGGACTGATAGCAAAGGGGATCCCTGGCGCTCAATTCGAAATTGTGAAGGGCGCACCGCATATGTTGTTCATCGAACAACCCAAAGACGTGGCTGATGTGATCGACGCGTTTTTAAAAACGCATCGCTTTTAAACTTTGTGATCGGGCAGTTGACCTGAGATGACTTGTCGGCAGTTGTGAAAAATAACTTTGAGCTCTTCAAGCACACCAAAGCGTGAACCGCCCGCAAAATGCGGTGTCATGATGATGTTGGGCAGGCTCAATAATTTGTCGCCGAGTACACGAGGTTCTTCCCAATGAACGTCAAGACCTGCTCCAGCAATCAGGCCCGTGCTGACTGCAGTGTGCAAATCATCTTCGTTGACCAATTTGCCACGACTGGTGTTGATTAAAAATGCACTGCGCTTCATGAGTTTAAATGTATTCAAATCAATCATGCCGCGATTAGCGGGTAAATTGGCCGCTGTGATAGAAACAAAATCAGACTGCGCAAGCAATTCATCGCGTTGTGCATAGGACGCGCCAAATTCTTTTTCTTTGCTTTCGTTTAATCGATTTCGATTGTGATAAATCACACGCATACAAAAACCACGTGCAATGGACGCCATGATCGAGCCCACTTCACCCAATCCAATAATGCCCAATGTTTTTCCGTAAAGGCCTGACAGAGGAGTCGTGCCCGTCCAGTTGTAAGCCACGGCATCAACGGGTTTGACTAATTCTTTGTTCCACTGACCTGCATGAATTTGATTGTGCGTTTGAACCAAATGCTTGGTCAAAGCCAGCATCATCATGATGCCGTGCTCAGCGGTGTAAATGAGTGTGAGGCGCGGAATGCATGAAACATGAATTCCTTTTTGATGCGCCTGTGCCAAATCAATGCCATCTGAGCGTTCACCCATACGTTGAATCAAACGTAAACGAGGAGCAGAAGCGATCTTGACTGCATCTACTGTGCCGCGTCTAAAAACAATGATGCTCGGGTCAGCTTTTGCGATGTCTTCGGGCGAGGCCGACATGTCGTGCACTTGAACGCCGTCCGATGGATGCAGGCCGTGCGCCGCGTCATACACGTCTTGTAAATTAACGGGCTCAGGTGCAAAAAAAGCCTTTACCCAGTCGTCGGTGATTTGAGCGGGTTTGGATAGCGCGTATCGCGCAAGTCGGATCACGTGATCGTCGTCTAGAAACACAATATTGTGCTGGGACATGGAATTGAAGCCTTTTGTGGATGTGAAATGTGGGGGTGATTATTCTGAACAGGTCAGATCACTCTTTGGTCTTATGCTATGACTATAGCAACTCTGTGGTCGTTCATCGAGTGAGTTTGATTTTTTAAAGGAGATTTTTGTGCGATTCAAAGACAAAGTGGCGTTCATTTGTGGTGCAGGCGCATCCTCACCCGGTTGGAGTAATGGCAAAGCTGTTTCGGTCTTGCTCGCTCGTGAAGGGGCCAAAATTTTTGCGCTCGATTCCAGCGCAGAAAACTTAGCACCGACGGTTGAAGCGATTCAATCGGAGGGTGGCACCTGTGTGACACACACGGCCGATGTGACCCAGCAAAGCGACATCAAAGCCGCTGTTGACGCTTGTATGAAAAAATGGGGACGCATTGATATTTTATTTAACAACGTGGGTTTGCAATCTCTAGGAGGTCCTGAAGAGCTCGAAGAAGAAGTATGGGATCGATTGATGAATGCTAACGTTAAATCCATGTTTCTCACTTGTAAACATGTGTTGCCCGTTATGACTGCGCAAAAGAGTGGCGTCATCATCAACAACTCATCCATGGCGGCGATTAGTTTTTTATATCCCAGTATTGCATATTCAAGTTCCAAAGGCGCAGTAGACGCATTTACCAAAAATTTAGCCGTTCAATATGCAGGCAAAGGTGTGCGTGTGGTGTCGGTGAGACCTGGTTTGATGGCCACCCCCCGCATCACGGCTCGCATGAAAACCAAGTTTGGTGATGGATACGAAGAGGCGCTAGACGCGCGCAACAAAGTGGTTCCAATGGGCCGAATGGGCGAAGCTTGGGATGTGGCCAAAGCGGTTGCATTTTTGGCCAGCGATGACGCGAGTTACATCACAGCAACAGAGATTGTGGTCGATGGGGGACTCAGCGCAAGTTCATTGGGCCATCCATGGGCTGATCAAGAAAAAAATCTTTGAACAAGGGTTTTCGAGAGTGGTTTAGTATTGCGTGTGAATGCATATTCATAGGGCAGAAATTTTGTCAATCAAAGGAGACGTAGTCGTGAAATATTTTCAAATGATTCAATCGGTATTGTTGGTGGGTGGTTTGGTATTGGGTGCAACTGCAAACGCGGCCTATCCCGATAAACCCATTCGAATTATTGTGCCTTTTGTTGCAGGTGGCGTGTCTGATAATGTGGCTCGACAAGTCGCGCTCAAAATCACCGAGCAAACAGGCAAAGCCTTTGTGGTTGAAAATCGCGGCGGTGCAGGTGGGCGCATTGGATACGAAGCAGGCGCCAAAGCCACACCCGACGGTTACACCATCGTGGCAACCGATGCAACCTTCACCATGTTGCCAGGCATTTTTGGAAACAAACTCACTTTTGAGCACAGCGATCTAACACCGATCACCTTGATTGCGCAAATGCCTTTTGTTCTTACGGTAAACGCCAACAGCAATATCAAAACATTAGGTGAATTGGTTTCATATGCCAAGGCCAATCCGAAAAAAATAAATTATGGAAGTTCTGGTAATGGTGGCGTCAATCATTTGGTGAGTGAATTATTTTCGCGCAGTGCGGGAATCACCATGCAACAAATTCCATACAAAGGTATGGGGGACGCTGTGGTTGGATTACTGGGCAATCAAGTTGATTTAATGGTGACTGCGATGCCAACGGGCTTGCCTCATGTCACCAGTGGCAAGATGCGTGCGTTGGCTGTTTCGTCTGCCAAACGTGCGTCTGCTGCACCAAATATTCCAACGGCCAGTGAACAAGGCGTTCCTTTTGTATCTAACAATTGGGTGGGCTTTACAGTACCCAAAGGTTCACCCAAAGAAGCCTATGAGTGGCTCGCTAAAAGTGTTCTTGCTGCAATGGCAACGCCCGATTTACAAGCGCGTATTCATGCCATGGGCGCAGAAGCCAATTTGTTAGTTGGTGATGAATACGGCAAGATGATTCAAAGTGAAACATCGCGTTGGTCTGAAGTGATCAAGGCCGCTGGTATAGTGGTTGAATAAGGTAGACACATGACACTTGCTTCTCAGTTGGCCCAGTCGGTCACATCCACACGCGTTGGTGATTTGCCCCCATTGGCGCTTGAGCGCGCCAAAATGAGTTTGGCCAGTACGGTGGCCAGTTGTGCAATGGGATTTGATATCGCATCCACTCAAGTGATTCGTGCTATTGAAAAAGAAAATGCGGGTGCGCATCACTCAACCGTTTGGTTTGATGGAATCAAATTGCCAGTTGCAAGTGCTGCACGTTTAAATGCGGTATCGAGCGATGCTGCTGCATCCGACGACAGTGATATGCGGAGCATTGCACACATCGGTACGATTATTTCATCCTCATCTATTGCCATGGCAGAAAAATTAGGCCGCACAGGCGAAGAAATTTTGCATGCCATGGTTTTGGGTTATGAAATTGCAGGACGCATCGACGAATCATTAACGCCAGGTCGTATGCAAAAAGGATTTCACGGCTCGGTCTCCACGGTGTTTGGTGCCGCTGTTGCAACGGGTTGTTTGCTTCAATTGAATACGGAACAAATGGCGCACGCGATGGTGATTGCAGCGACATCAATTGGTGGACTGGCCATTGCTGCCGACACCAGTTGTGCGCGTGAATACCACGCGAGTTTGTCAGCAATGCTTGGCATTCAAGCGGCAATGGCCGCGCACCGTGGCTTTCAATCCGAAATTAATTCTCTTGAAGCGCCGCGTGGATTTTTGCAAGCGATGGGTGGTCAAGCCATTGAAGATATTTCCAAAGATTGGGGACAGTCATGGGATATCGTCACAGATATGGCCATCAAACTCATGCCAGGCGGCCATCCATTTCATGCGATTGCTGAAGCTGCGGCAACTGCAGCGATTGAAGGAAATGTGGACCCCAATGAAGTGCATTCCATTACGATTTCAGCAGCGCAAATGCGCGATTGGGGTGGCAAAACGCATCCACGTGATTTGATTGGTGCCGCGCACAGCGTGGTTTATTTTGTTGCAGCAAGCGTGGCCGATCGCAGGTTTGATTGGGAACACATGACCGCAGCAAAAATGACCGATCCATTGATCACAAAGTTGCAAGATAAAGTGGTATTTGATCCCAATCCAACACCATTACCTGATAGATTCACGCATCGACATGGCGGCACAGTGATCATTCAAATGAAATCGGGTGAGATACACAGAAACACATGCAAGGCCGCGCTTGGCTCTGGCGTACGTGGAATCGATTGGGTTGACATCGATCGCAAATATCAAAAATTAATGCCGTTGTCGCATTTGTCAGATCAAAAAATCAAAGACAGTTTGTCGATGATTCATGAATTTGAAAAAATAAAAACAGTCGATCAACTGACTGAGTTATTAAAAGTTTAAAGTCACAAATTACAATTTGTAAAAGCGTGTCGCCGTTTGATGAAACAAATCATTTTTTTCATTAACGGTGGCATGATGGCTTAATCGTTTGAATGTATTCCATGCAACGCCGTAACTGAAACTGCCCTTGTCCACTGGAAAATTACTCTCGAACATACAGCGTTTGGCGCCAAACATTTCAATCAAGGTTTCGACATACGGTTTCCACAACTGAGCCAATTGCGAAGACGAGGGCGGCGTGTCGCGTGACGCCAAATCAAAGCCAAACAATCGCATGCCCATGCCACCGATTTTGATATTGATATTTTTGCATGCAACCAAATCTTTCATCATCGGTTTCCATTCTGCAAAAACAGCGTCGCGTTGACCTGCATAAGGACCGATGCCATTAAAGCCACCCATGTGATTAAGTGCAATAGAAGTTTCTGGAAATGCGCGTGCTAAATCTAGCAACTCAGGCAGTTGAGTGTGATACATCCATGCGTCAAAAGACAATCCCAGTGGTGCGAGTTGAGCAAATCCTTTTCTAAAGTTGGGATCAGCTAATAAATAAGGCGGTGGATTGGCCAAAGAACCTCTTGCAGTGGGGTCTGGATGCCACACCGAAGAATATCGAACACCTTTGAAGCGCCCACCACCTGCTTGTATATGCGCTTGCAACACTGATTCAACCGCAGAGCCTAAACGCAAATCTGCATGACCGACGATGCCAGCAGAGACTCTGCATTCACCGTATTTGCCGCTATCGGCCATCGCCGCTTGTCCGCATAAAAATTGTGTTTCGCCAATGGGGCTGAGTTCGGGCGTTAAAAAGGGGGTGTACATGGCGCCGCATTCGATGGTAACTGTAGCGCTGATGCGGTGACCTGATGCGATGTCTTGCAAAATATCATGCACAAAATACCGATTACCTAAATGATCCCATAGGTGATGATGGGGATCAACAATCGGGAGATCGGGTTCAATGATTTCTTCTTCAAGAAGCGCCAACCATTCGGGGCGGACTGCAAGGTGAGGGCTGGTGGTGGTGTTCATGTTCTACTATGATGGATTGAAGGGTAAGAATGGGGTGAAGTTTAATCGTTTAATCAGCGAGATTGGGCTATTATGATTGAATCGTTCAATGTTAGTAACTCTTGATGTGGAGAAAATATGAAATCTAAAACAGTACTTGTTCATCAAACGGGCGATCCAGAAGTTCTTCGTGTAGAAACGATTGACGTTCCAGATCCAGAGACGGGTCATGTCACCATTCGTCAAACAGCCATCGGTTTTAATTACCAAGATATTTACACACGATCAGGCGTGTACCCGACTCAATTGCCCACAGGTTTAGGAACAGAGGCCGCGGGCGTCGTCGAAAAAGTCGGGCCTGGTATTTCTGATTTCAAAGTGGGCGATCGTGTTTGTTATGCAGGAAGTCCAAATTTAGGTGCTTGTGCATCCGTTCGAAATTATCCTGTTGCTCGGTTATTACATTCACCTGATTTTATGAGTGATGAAGAGATCGCAGCCATCTTACTCAAAGGAATGACCGTTGAATATTTAATGAATCGTTGCTATAGCGTCAAGGAAGGTGAATTTGTTTTGATGCATGCAGCCGCTGGGGGTGTGGGCCTGTTGGCGGGTCAATGGGGCAAACACTTGGGTGCGCGGATGATTGGCGTTGCGGGTGGTTCAAACAAGGTGGCTTTGGCCCTTGCCAATGGCTATGAGTTTTGTATCGATCGAAAGTCTGAAGATATTGCCGCGCGAGTTAAACAACTAACAAACGCAGTGGGTGTGCCCGTTGTTTTCGATTCAGTTGGCAAAGATTCTTTTGAAGCGTCCATCCAATCATTGTCGCCTCGTGGCTATTTTGTTTCTTTTGGTTCAACCACTGGTGCGCCTCCACCCGTTGCTGCAGCAACTCTGCAAAAAATGGGATCGCTATATTTCACGCGTCCAACCTTGGTTACCTACACAGCGTCACCACAAGAACTTCGTGATTCGGCTGCTGCTGTATTTTCTATGTTCAAAAAGGGCGCGCTCAAATTATCGATTCATCAGCACTATGCATTAGACGATATTGTGAAAGCGCACGCGGATTTACAAAGTGGTCAAACGACGGGTTCAAGTGTGATTATTCCAAGCTAATTTTTAAAGGAGATGTTGATGTCTATTGAAGATGTGCCCCAAATTCGCAGAGTCGTCACCGGTCATGACGACCAAGGAAATGCAATTGTTGAAATCGACGAGGTTTGTCGTCACTTCAAACAAGGGCGCGGTAATGCCTATATTTGCAATATCTGGACAACCGATACAGTGCCTGCAAACAACTCAGGTCATGAAGATGGTGGCATGCGCGATGGTAAATTCACCATGATTGAAAACGGCAGTGTGTTTAGAATTCTTGATTTCAGGCCTGGTGTTGAACACCGCATGCACAGAACCGACTCGGTGGATTATTTGATTGTGATGAAGGGCGAGATCGATATGGAACTCGACAACGGAGTTGAAGTCCATTTGAAAACAGGCGACGTGATGGTGCAAAAAGGCACCATCCACAATTGGATTAACCGAGGCACAGAAACCTGTGTGATTGCCGTGATTTTGATTCACGCCAATCCCGTTCAAGCAGGTAACAAAATATTAAACGCGGTAGGTTAAATTGGTTGCTTAAGTTTTGCCCAAGGCTTGATTGACTTTGGGCATTACTTGTTCGGCCATTAGAACCATTGATCTGCGGGCAAGCAGCGGGTCTGTCCAATCAAGTCCAGCATAAACGAGTTCACCAAATCCACCTAATTGGTGATGCAGGGCTAAGATTTGATCGACGACATAATTGACATCACCTGCAATCACTAATTCATCCAAAATGTCGTCCACAGGTACTGGATTTTCTGGTGTTTGACCGCTCTTTGAAAAGACCGCGTCGCGTTTTCCTTTTCTGAGTTTGTGCGCTAAATTGTTGTAATAAAAACGATAGGGACTCTGACTCGAATCTTTGCCGTAATTGACTGCCGTTTTGTGATCGTCATGCACCATGATGGTTCTTGCAACGCGCCAATCTTCTCGCGATGCTACCAAGCCTACATTTGATTTTCCCAATGCATAGTTGTCCCAATGCGATTGAAGCCAACAGTCGTATAAAAAGTTGGCTGATATGGGATGCATGTCTTTCTCACCCATCGCAATCACACCTTTAGAAAAAGGCGCGACAACAGTACCGACAATTTCAGGCCTCGGTGATTGATAGGGTTTATACATTTTTCCTGTGTGAGAAAAATTATCCAATGTTTGAAGCGTTGAAATTTTGAAACGGTTGTCAGGCAATTGAATATCGTAGGGTGGATCTGATTGCCAAATTTTAAAAATCACTTCGATCGATTCTGCAAACATTTTGTTGCGGTCTTCATCGAAAATACCCAAGGCTTCAGCGTCGGACGGCAAAGCGCCTGGGCTCACACCCAAAATAAAACGTCCCTGAGAGAGATGATCAAACATAGCCGCATGACATGCAACCAACACGGGATGCACATGCGAAAGGTTAGTGGTGCCTGTGCCAAGTTTGATTTGTTTGGTTGAGTGAATCAGTGTGGCTTGAAACATCATGCTGTTGGTGATGTTTTCAATCAAGTCTGTGAGATGCTCACCCACAAATGCATCGTAATAGCCCAACTCGTCGGCCAAGATGATTATCTCTCTGTCCTCTCTGAGGGTGTCCGTTGGGCTGCGAGTGGCAGGGTGGACAGGCATGGTGAAGTAGCCAAGGCGCATATCAAACTCCGATATTTCAAGGATGGGAAATTTTAAGTAATGACTTTATTTTAGACCCGGGTCGACTCTGTTACCTGTTTTTATTGCAAAAAATGGACAAATGAGTTAATTTAGCAGTTAGGATGACAAATCAAATCAACGTGTAAAGTTTTATGCCGTATCTAAAAATTCACTCCGCGCAGATTTATCATGAAATTTACGGCGATCAAGGTCCGTTATTGGCGCTCAACTCAGGCGGTCGACACCGCTATCTTGAAATGGCGCCTTTAGCCAAATTAATTGCAGCCAAGGGTTTTCGTGTGTTAGTGCACGATCGTCGCAACACAGGCGCTTCAGACATCATCATCGGTGGTCCAGGGGGTGAAGAAGATCAATGGGCCGATGACTTGCATGCATTGGTTCGTCACTACACAACAGAGGCTTCTTTTTATGGCGGATCTTCTGCGGGTGCGCGATTGTCAATGACGGTCAAGCGTCGTCACCCACAAGCCGTTCAAGGATTGTTGTTGATGCGTGTCACGGGTGGTGCATTTGCAGCGGGTAGATTGCCCAATATCTATTACGGACAATTCATCAAGGCCGCGCAAGAGGGCGGCATGCAAGGCGTTTGCGACACCGAAGCCTATCGCGAGCGCTTGGCCCTTCATCCAGCGAGCAAAGAGCGATTGATGGTGATGGATCCTCAAGAGTACATAAGAGTGATGTCAAGTTGGCTTGATCAATTCAACAGTGGCAAATATTATCCTGTGATGGGCATTCCTCAAGCTGAACTAGAAGCCTATCAAGTCCCCACGATGGTGGTGCCTGGAAACGATAAAACACATTCATCGGTCAATGGATTGACGGCTGCTCGTCTCATTCCCAATGCAGAGTTGTTTTGTTTGCCCATTGAAGATCAAGATTTAGACTTGATACCCTTTCCACAATGGGCCGAACACTATCCAGTTTTGGCTGATCAATTTGCAGACTTCATGCATCGTCACGCATGAATTTTTTATAACGGAAACGATCTAATGAAAACAATGCACAATTCAATTGCCCCTGTTCTTCAACGCGCCAAGGCCATCGAAGATGCTTTAGAAGCCAAAGGGCTTCACGTCAGCAAAGGCATTAAAGAGGGGCTTCATAACGTAGAAGATGTGTGGTTGCCCGAGCGTGGTGCGCGTGTCGTAGCCAAAGCATGGGTGGATTCCGAGTTTCGCAAGCGTCTTTTTCAAAATGGTGTTGCAGCGGTTGGCGAGTTAGAAATTGAATTACCCAAACATCATCGACATTTGGTTGTTTTGGAAAATACACCTTACTTGCACAACGTGATTTGTTGCACCTTGTGTTCGTGCACAGCGTTTACGGTGATTGGATTGCCACCCCAGTGGTACAAAGATTTGGAATACCGTTCGCGCATTGTTCGAGAGTCGCGCACGGTTTTGCGTGAAATGGGATTGAATTTGTCCCCTGATATCGAGTTAAGAGTATGGGACACGACAGCTGATACGCGTTATATGGTTTTGCCCGTTCGACCTGCATATACAAAGGGTTGGAGCGAAGAGCAGTTGGCTGCAATCGTAACCAAAGACGCCATGATTGGTGTTTCACGTTTAACGGAGGCATGATATGGATGGCGTACACGATTTAGGTGGTAGACAAGGTTTTGGTACCGTTCGATACAGTTCAGATGCACCCGTCTTTCATGAAGAGTGGGAAAAAAGAATTAACACCTTGTATGGCTACGCAGTCAAGCTTGGAATTTTTAATATGGACGAATATCGACACGCTATTGAGCGAATGGAGCCGCGTCATTACATGACGGCCAGTTATTACGAACGCACGCTCACGAGTTTGGCCACATTGTGTGTTGAAAAAGGCGTGCTTTCTTTAGAGGAGCTTGAAGAGCGAGCCATGGGCAGTTTTCCATTGTCTTTGCCACTCGGTCCTGGTCGAAGCAATTGGCCCAACAAACGGAGTTTTCAAATCGGTCAAACTGTACGCGTGCGATCCGATCACGTATCGGGTCATGTGCGCATGCCTGGATACATTCGTGGCAAAGTGGGCGTGATCGTCAAGCAGTCACCTGCGTATCCATTTCCTGATGCACATGCGCATGGCATTCATGCGGACGACGAACCCACCTACGACGTTCAATTCAAAAGCCAAGACTTGTGGCCCGATACAACTGATAACGCATTGGTGCACGTGGGTGTCTTTGAAAGTTATTTGGAATTTATCACTTGAAAGTCGATCGTGAAATTATTTTAATTCATGAAGTCAGTCATCAATTCTCTGAATCGATTATTGCACTTCAAAATATTTTTTTATCGATTGCACAAGGTGAGTTTGTTGTATTTTTAGGTCCATCAGGATGCGGCAAAAGCACTTTGCTTCGCATCATCGCAGGATTAGATCAGCCCACGTCTGGTTTTGTAGAGCACCATTGTGGTCAAGTATCGACTGAATCATTTCCGATTGGATTTGTTTTTCAAGACCCCACATTGATGCCTTGGGCAACTGTGTCCCAAAATATTCACTTGCCATTAAAACTGGCGGGCACTTCTATTAGCGATAGCCAAGGTCTCATTCAACAACAAATCGCGTCCTTGGGCTTACAAGGCTTTGAGCACGCGTATCCGCGTCAATTGTCGGGTGGTATGAAAATGCGTGTTTCGATTGCGCGCTCCTTAATCACCACGCCACAAGTTTTATTGATGGATGAACCATTTGCTGCGCTCGATGAAATCACCCGCATGCGATTAAACGACGATTTGCTTTCTTTGTGTCGCAAACAATCGTTCACAACTTTGTTTGTCACGCACAGCGTATTTGAAGCGGTCAGTATGGCGCAAAAAATAGTCATCATGAGCCCCAGGCCAGGCCGCATTGTTGACGTCATTGATAACACCAAACCAACCGACGATCCAGAACAATGGCGAGTATCAACTGAATTCGCCAAGCGTTGTGCGTATGTATCTCATCAATTGCGATTGCATAGCCTTCAAGCAACGAGCGAGGCGTTAATCCAATGAGATTGAACTTGAATCGGTATTTGCCTTGGTTTGTTTTTTTGCTGGCACTGCTCGCATGGGAACTCTTGGTTTCCATCTATCAAATACCGCACTACATTCTTCCTTCGCCGCGACTCATTGGCGTCACCTTGATCCAAAATTTTGAATCCTTGGCGCCTGCATGGTGGTTTACTGTAAAAATCACATTTGGAGCATTGGGGCTCTCTGTCATCAGCGGTTTGTTACTCGCCAGTCTTTTTGTTTTGTCGCCATGGATTGAGCGTTCTTTTTTGCCATTTGCCATTATTTTGCAAGTGACACCTATTGTGGCGATTGCACCGCTGATCTTAATATACATCGATAACACCACGGGCGCGTTATTGTTGTGCGCTTGGATCGTTGCTTTTTTTCCGATCATGTCCAATACTGTGATTGGTTTGCGTGCAACCGACAAAAATTTACGCGACTTATTCCGACTCTATAAAGCCTCGCGTTGGCAGACATTGCGATTATTATTGATGCCATCCGCATCGCCTTATTTTTTGGCAGGACTCAAAATCGCAGGCGGTTTATCCTTGATAGGGGCGGTGGTGGCCGAATTTACGGCGGGTGCAGCAGGGCGAGAAACGGGTTTGGCGTCTCGCATCCTAGAGGCCAGCTTTAGAACAGAAACGCCTAAAATGTTTGCAGCTTTAGTGTTGGTTTCTTTAACAGGCGTTGCCATTTTTTCTTTGTTGAATCAGTTGTCAGTATTTTTTTTAGAACATTGGCATGATTCAGAAATTTAAAGAGGACTTTATGAAAAACAAATTTCTATCGGTTTCGATCGCATTAACATGTATCTTTTCTTGCATACAAGTGCTGGCGCAAGACAAAGTTATTTTTGCAACCAATTGGAAAGCACAAGCCGCGCACGGCGGTTTTTATCAAGCACTGGTGGACGGCACATATACCAAAGCAGGTTTGAATGTAACGATTCAACAAGGCGGTCCACAAGTCAACAATCGCCCCTTATTGGCCGCAGGAAAAATTCAATTTTTGATGACGGGTAATTTGCTTCATCCTTTCGACAACGTCAAAAACGGTGTGCCCACGGTTGCAGTGGCCGCTATGTTTCAAAAAGATCCTCAGGCTCTCATTGCACATCCGGGGCAAGGCTATGAAAACTTTGCTGCATTGGCCAAGGCGACCGTTGTGATGGTTGCTAAAGATGGGCAATTCAGTTGGTGGCAATGGCTCAAAGTTCAACACGGGTTCAAAGACGAGCAACTCAAGCCCTACAACTACAACTTGTCTCCTTTTTTGGCTTCCAAAACTTCAGTGCAACAAGGCTATTCGGTTGCAGAACCTATTTACATCGAAAACCAAGGCAAATTCAAACCCGTTGTTCATTTATTAGCCGATCATGGATTCTCAACCTATTCCACGCTCATTGAGGCCCATGCCGAAATGGTTCAAAAAAATCCAGATTTAATCAAACGGTTTGTCGATGCATCGATTCGAGGGTGGTACAACTATTTGTATGCAGATCGCAAGGCCGCCAACGCGTTGATGCGAAAAGAAAATCCAGAACTCTCCGACGATGAGCTTGAGCGATCGGTGGCTTTGATGAAACAACAAGGTGTGGTGGAATCGGGTGAGGCCTTGGATCGTGGCATTGGCGCCATGAATGCCAATCGTGTCAAAGATTTTTATGACAAGATGGTCAAGGCGGGCCTGTATAAAGCGGGCGATGTCGATTTAAAAAAAGTTGCTGTGTTTGATTTCGTCAATCAATCAGTCGGTAAAGAATTACGCAAATAAAACAGATGTCACTTCAAAATTTAAAACCCGTTGATGTCGTGATTGTGGGTGCAGGGCCTGTGGGTCTTGCGCTTGCTATTGAGTTGGGACATCGACAAATTTCGTGCTTGGTGGTGGAGCGCAACGAGCGCGTGGGTTATGCGCCCAGAGCCAAAACCACCAACGCACGCACGCGAGAACACTTTCGTCGCTGGGGGATTGCACACGAACTGCGCAAAGCGTCTCCCTTGGGCATGAACTATCCATCCAATGTTATTTTTTGTACGCGACTGTCTGCGTTTGAACTCATGCGGTTTGAAAATGCTTTTTATTGTGCGCCAGGCCGCAACCCTTTGTACTCCGAACATTCGCAATGGGTGCCGCAATACACCGTCGAGGAGGTGATGCGAAAACACGCTCAATCACTGCCGCATGTGCAAATCGTATTCAATACCGAATTGGTCAGTGCATCACAAGACGATCACAGCGTGGTTGCAACCGTTAAGTCATTACAAAATAACGAAGTGCTCCCGATCAAAGCTAAATTTTTAATCGGCTCTGACGGTTCACGCAGCAAAGTGCGAGAAGAAATCGGCGCAAAAATGGAAGGCGTGCACGGTCTTTCCAAAAATTACAACATCGTGTTTCGTGCACCAGGTTTGGATCAGGCGCATCAACTCGGTCCCGCCATCATGTATTGGCAAGTCAATCCCGATGCACCTGGCCTCATTGGTCCGATGGACAGAGACAAATGGTTTTTTATGCCAACGGGTTTGCCCAAAGACGCCAAGTTCGATATCAACGCGTCAACTGAGTTGATTAAAAAATCAACGGGTATTGATTTGCCCTACGAAGTTCTTTCATCCGACGAATGGATTGCCAGTCGTTTGATTGCAAATAAATATCAAGACAAACGAATTTTTTTGGCTGGCGACGCGTGCCATTTGCATCCGCCATTTGGTGGCTACGGCATGAACATGGGAATTGCCGATGGTGTTGATTTGGGTTGGAAAATCGCAGCTCACTTACAAGGTTGGGGCGGCTCTCATTTACTCAACAGTTATGAAATCGAACGACGTCAAGTGCACGATTTTGTAATGAACGAAGCGGTCGTTAATCATTCTGTATTGGGTAATCAATTATGGGTCGATGGATTAGAAGACGCCACACCACAAGGCGCGGCTTTGCGTCATCAAGTGGGGCAAAAGATTGAGAGCACCAAACTGCGTGAATTTTCAACGCTAGGTGTGATCTTGGGTTATCGCTACGAGCAGTCACCCATCGTTGTTTACGATGGTGCGCCTTATCCACCTCACGACTTTATTAACTACGTCGCGTCTTCACGCGCAGGTTGTTTGGCACCTCACGCATGGTTGCACGATGGAACCTCGCTTTACGATCATTTCAGCCTCGGGTATACCCTCGTCGCTCACAACCCTGATTCAAGCCAACTGCAAGACTTTCAACTTGAAATGAAATCTTTTGCAATACCATGCAAGATCATTTCACCTCAAGAGTCGGGTATTGCTGAGCTGTACCCCAAGCGATTCACATTGATTCGACCCGATCAACATGTGGCTTGGCGCGGTGATGACATTCCTATCGACACAAAGGCATTTTTGAAACAAATCACAGGACAGTGATTCCATTTAGAATCAACAAAAAACAGGAGACAACCATGAAAAAATTATTAATCACATGCGTTATGAGTGCATTGGCGATCAGTTCATTATTTGCACAAAATTATCCCGACAAGCCCATCAAAATCCTCACCTCATTTTCTGCGGGTAGCGGGCCCGACGCATTGCTTCGTGGCGTGGGTGAAAAAATGAGTAAATCAATGAGCCAACCTTTGATGATCGATAACCGCCCTGGCGGCAACGGTTGGATTGCAGCCGATGTGGTTAGAAAATCTTCTGTAGATGGTTATACATTTTTGCAAGTCGATAACACGCATGTATCTTTGCAACAGCATTTGTTTAAAAAAATGCCTTTTGAATTCAACAAAGAATTTGAGCCTGCAGCGCCTTTTTATTGGACTAATTTTTTCATCGTTGTACCCATCAACTCCAAATGGAATAGCGTGGCCGATTTAGTGGTTGCTGCCAAAGAAAAAAAAGGAACACTCACCTATGGCTCATGGGGCATAGGTAGTGCAGGGCACGTGGGCGCCGCCATGTTGGAAGCCGAAATAGGTGCGCCGATGTCGCACATTCCATTCAAAGAATTGCCACAGGTCTATACGGCGGTTGCCAATGGCGACGTTGATTGGGCATTTGGAACGGCAGCCTCTGCAGGGCCTTTGTACCGTGCCAAGAAGGTTAAATTTTTAGCCATCGCTGCTCCCAAACGATTGGCAGGCTACACCGACATTCCAACCGTCACTGAAGCGCAAGGCCCCAAAAATTTTGAACTCAAAACTTGGGTCGCGATTTATGCAATGCGAGGCACGCCCAAATCAGCCATTGACAAATTTAATTTAGAAATGAAAAACGCATTGAGCGACCCAGAGGTGCAAAAAAACATGGGTACCTTTGGATTTGAAGCATGGCTGGGTTCACCTGTCGATGTTCAAAAAGAAGCCGAAGCACACTCCAAAAAATTTGCTGACATCGTCAAGAGCGCAAAAATGTCGATTGAATAATTTCAAATCATTTTTTTGTGGAGACTCGTATGCGCAGTAAAAAATTATTTTTGTCATGGGCCGTTGTTTCTTTGTATGTGCTACTTGGTTTTCAAGCCATCGCGCAGACGGGTGCCAATAACTTTCCCAATCGACCCGTTACCTTGGTCGTTCCGTTTACATCGGGGAGTGGAAGCGACACGATTGCCAGAATTGTGGGGCCTAAGCTTTCCGAAAAATGGAAACAAGCCGTGGTTGTCGATAACCGCGCGGGTGCGAGTGGAAATCTAGGCACAGACAAAGTGGCCAAAGCTGTGCCCGATGGTTACACCTTGCTGATGGCCATTGATACGATGACAATGACGCCAGCCATATATAAAAGTTTGCCCTACGATCCAATTAATGACTTAGCACCGATTTCTCGGCTTGCAGTGGCCACCTATGTGATGGCCATCAATAACGATGTGCCTGCAAAAGATTTAAACAGTCTCTTTGCATACATCAAAAGCAAACCAGGGCAACTCAATTATGGAACACCCGGAAGCGGCACGCCCCATCACCTCAATATGGAGTACCTCAAAACACTTCGGGGCTTGGATCTTCTGCATGTGCCCTACAAAGGACTTGCAGGAGCACAAACCGATTTGATTGGTGGACAAGTGCAAATGATGTTTGCCACTTTTAATTCTCTCCTGCCATTAGCAAAATCTGGAAAAATAAAAATGTTGGCCGTTACGGGCGCTAAGAGATCAGAACTCATGCCTGATGTACCCACTTTCACTGAGCAAGGATTGCCTGAGATGGAAAATTTGTTTCCTTGGTATGCGGTTCTGAGTCCCAGCAACACACCCAAAGACATACAAGCCAAAATTCACAAAGATTTTTCTGACGTGATGCTAATGGATGAAGTGAAAAAACAATTGTCAGACTCAGGAATTTTTGTTCGCCTATCCACCAGCGATCAATTAAGAGACATCATCAAAACCGATTTGGACCGATGGAAAAAATTAGTTCAACAGGCCAACATTCCTTTGAATTAAATCTATGACAACACAGCAAGCTTGTATTGATATTTATAACCATGTCATGCCTCTGACTTATTTGGAGGAGATGAAAAAATACAGCACCGATCCAGGCATGGTTAAGCGAATGACGAGTTTGCAATTACTCTGGGATATTCCTGTGCGCGTGGAGATGCTCAAAAAATATCCGGACGTCAAACAAATTTTGAGTCTGGCTGTTCCATCTCCTGAGATGCTTGCGGGCCCCGAGCTTTCTCCTCAATTGGCGCGCATTGCCAATGAAGGTATGCAAGCGATGTGTCAACAATGGCCTGATTTTTTTCCTAATTTTGTTGCGTCATTACCTATGAACAATCCGCAAGCAGCTATTGAAGAGATGGACCACGCGATCAACAACATGGGAGCCGCAGGTGTACAAATTTTAAGTAGCGTTAACGGTCGTGCATTGGACAACCCCGAATATTTTGCAGTGTTTGAGCGTATGGCCAATCACCACAAGAAGCCGATTTGGATGCATCCGATTCGTCTTGCAAAAAAACCAGACTATGCCGATGAAGAAAAATCTAAATTTGAAGTGTGGCAAGTATTGGGCTGGCCATTCGAAACCAGTGTGGCCATGTCGCGAATGGTTTTTTCGGGATTCTTTGATCGATTGCCTGAACTCAAACTCATCACTCACCATTGTGGAGGCATGTTGCCTTACTTTGGTGGAAGAGCAGAAACCTTGTGGGCTCAATTGGGTTCGCGCAGTGCCGATGGCAATGAAGCCAACGTATTAAAGTCACTTCAAAAAGCGCCGATTGACTATTTCAAAATGTTTTATGGCGATACGGTGTTGGGTGGCTCAGCATCTGCATTGCGTTGTGGTTTAGATTTTTTTGGAGCCGATCATGTAGTTTTTGCCAGCGATTGTCCGTTTGACCCTGAGGGTGGCGAGATGTATATACGCGAAGGCATCAACTCGATCTTTAATGTAGGACTCACACCGCAAGATATTCACGCAGTGTGCTGTGGCAATGCGCAAAAACTCATGCAATCCAAATAGATGCAGAGTTTTTGGCTTCGCTTTTTAAATTTCTTTAAGCAATTACTTTTTTAACGCGTTTGGGCGACATCGGCAGATGATTCAAACGTTTACCTGTGAGCTGAAAAATTGCATTTGAAATAGCAGGGGCGATTGGTAAAACACCAATTTCACCCATACCCGTTGGTGGGGCGTTGGATGAAATAATACGTGTATGAATTTCGGGCATATCGCTCATTCGAAAAACAGGGTAATCATTAAAATTGGATTGAACAACCGCACCTTTTTGGATATTAAGTTCTTCAATCAAAGCCAATGACAAGCCGTATACCGCTGCACCTTCAAGTTGTGCCAAAACATTATCGTGTTGTATCACTAAACCAGGGTCGACTGTCAACCAGATTTGATGCACCTTTATTTTTCCTGAACTTTTGTTGAGTGAGACTTCAACAATGCCCGCTGCAAAAGTGCCGTGGTACTCAGCCAAGGCCAAACCTAATGCGCGACCCTTGCGAGGTTTTTTCCAATCAGCCATTTCTGCAACAGCTTTAAGAACTGCTTGTGCTCTAGGTTCTTGTTTGGTTAACTCAAGTCGCATCGCGAGAACATCCATATTGCGCGCGATTGCGACTTCGTCAACAAAACATTCAACTGCAAATTTATTGTGACCTGAGCCAATGCCACGCAACGGTTGAACTCGCATGCCACGGACTTCACGAACGCCCTCAGCCATGATGTTGGGTACGTTGTAGTACTCAATATCCATTCCATTCCAACCAATATAGTCTCGACCACCGCGTGCAGTGAATCTGGGTGGAGCGGCAATGGCATCCACATTTTCTGCGACGATTCGGTGATGCCATCCCACCAATTGACCTTGTGGATCCAAGGCCGCTTGCATGCGGTGATATGTCATTGGACGTGGGCGTGCCGCGGCCATATCGTCTTCCCGACTTAAAATGAGTTTGACCGGTTTTTTAATGGCATTAGCAATCACAACGGTTTGTGCAACGATATCTGCTGCAATTCTTCTTCCGAAACCACCACCAATGAGTTGTTGGTTAATTTTTATTTTGTCGGGTGTGGTTTTGAGAATACCCGCAGCTACAACCGTTGCTAAAAATGCAGTTTGTGTACCGACCCACAGCTCAGCAGATTTTTCATCAGCAGCAACATGCGCCACACAATTCATGGGCTCCATTTGTGCGTGATAACAATGCTCGGTCCAATAACTGCTTTCAATGATCTTATTGGCGCTTTGCAATGAAGTTGATGCGTCTCCACGTTTGAAATGATCCAATGGCTTGGCTTGTGGATCCTTTGCATGACGTTCATAGGCGGGTTTTGCAAGCTCAGAATCAAAAGTTGCAGCAACCACACCTGATGTGTTCCAAGTGGTTTGAACTTTTAATGCATTGCGACCCGCGCGAGTGGCCTCGACGGTGCTACCAATCACGGCAACACCAAATGGAAGTGGCAAGACTTGTAAAACGCCAGGAATATCTAAGGCGTCGGCGCTATAAACAAAATCGGGTTTTGCGCCTTCCATGGGAGACTCCAGAACCGATGCGAATACCATTCCAGGTACTTGAACGTCGATTCCATATTTGGCAGTGCCATTGACCTTAGAAGGCACATCAAGACGACCGATGCTTTTATTTCCAATCAATCGGAATCGATTGACGGGTTTGAGGTCTTCGGGATTTATCTTTGGTGCTTGTGTAGGCATGGTTGCAAAACGGGCTATTTCACCGTAACGAATTTTTCGACCGCTGCTGGCATGAACCACTGTGCTGGGTTCAGTGCTGAGTTCACTTAAGGGCACATTCCATTTTTGTGCCACGGCATCCATCAATATTCGTCGCGCTTGTGCGCCTGCAACGCGCATTTTTGTAAAGTAACCTGTAACCGCAATACTTGCAAGCGACGCTTGACCGCCATTTAAAAGTGGGTTTGGATTTCCAAATATTTGCGGGTTCGGTGGTGCATATTCTGGTTTGACGCGTGACCAATCTGCGTCCAGTTCTTCTGCAAGAATCAATGGTAAAGAAGTGAGCGTTCCTTGTCCCATTTCACCTGTTGGTGTCATGATGGTAATGGTGTCATCAAATCCAATGGTGACCCATGCAGAAAGACTCGATTTGCTATCGTTGGATTGTGCGAATGCACCAGTGATTAATCCTTCACTTAAACCAATAGCAAAAGTGAGGCCGCCCGCACCTGCTAAAAAATGTCTGCGATTGATTTGTACATCTGGCTTATTTTGAGTTTGAGTTGTATTCATGGCTTACACCTCATTCGCTGCGCGTTGAATGGCTTTGACAATTCGACTGTAGGTGCCACATCGACAAATATTGCCATCCATGTGTTGAACAATTTGTTGATGCGTGGGTTTTTTAGTTTTAGCAAGTAAAGTGGCCGCTTGCATAATTTGACCCGACTGACAGTAACCGCATTGAGGAACTTGTTCGGCAACCCAAGCACGTTGTAAGGGATGATTGCCATCAGGAGAGAGGCCTTCGATGGTGGTCACTGTTTTACCAGCAACGCTGGTTGCAGGAACCGCACATGAGCGAGCCGATTGTCCATTGATATGAACAGTGCAGGCGCCGCATGATGCAATACCGCAACCAAACTTGGTTCCAGTGAGATTCAGATGCTCTCGGATCACCCAAAGCAAGGGGGTTTTAGGCTCAACGTCAACCTTGGTGGCTTTGCCATTGATGGTGAAAGAAACGGAACTCATGTGAAAATCCTTTCGATAGGGTAATCTGCAATTGATTGCTCGGGTTTCGGTAACCAAGCCCTATAAAAATTATTACTCCAATTTCGAGAAAATAACTGATGGAAAACCCTTCACTTGTCTCTTAAAAGTAGGAAAATTTACAAATAATTTGAGTTATCTATTCTTGTGCACCATCGCAACCAGTTGCTCAAGTGTCACCCAACTGACGCGAGTTTCTTTTGCATAAGCCAGCGTACTTAAACTTTGCACCGATAAATTAATACACACAGCGTGCGATGCATCCAATTGTTGCCGTGCTTTGTTCAAGCCATTTAGATAATCAATGCCAATCGTGGCGGCCTTCCAGCGTTTAGCAAAGATCAATGTGGTGACGCCTTTTTTTGTAATCGAAAATTCTGCATATTCCAAATCAATTCTTTTGACTTGATAGTCTTGTTGGGTATATATTTTTTCAAGCAAAGTAGAAAAATCTTTCCAATTTAATATAGATATTTTTTCTAAAATTTTCTCACTCTGTTGTTTGTTCGGCACATTTTTTTGTTTCCATGCAGCAATACATCCAATGACTACAAACGGAAAACTAAATAATATGCCGACAGCCTTGTAGGCTTGCGGTAAAAATTGAAAGGCTGACGTTGCAATGATGGCAACGAGCACAAAGCTAACCCACCAAGGTGAGCGCAACAAAATCGCAAACAGCGATTTTTCCGACATTTTGAATTTCACGGAATGAGCCTGCAAAAATAGGTATAAATCAATAGTATCTATTTTAAGCGGTTTTGTATAGCTCGATAATGGTGCTATCTTTCTAGACTCTCAATCAGTGAAAAAAAACATCGCCATTTTTTTGCATCACCCAAAATGCTCCGTTGAGTCTGTCAATGGGATCGTTCGCGCACTCTCGCCTCAATACAACATCAAAATTTTTACGCGCCACGCCGTTCAAGACGGTTTTTTTGATGACGTCGAAATGGTGATTTATCCAGGCGGCGAGGGCGATGCAGATTCGTTTGAATATTTATTAAAAGAAAACATTGACGCCATCAAAAACTTTTTAAGCCAAGGTGGCAAGTATTTGGGTATTTGTATGGGCGCATATTGGGCAGACGCCTATTACTTCGATATTTTGCAAGACACGCGCGTAGTGCAATACATCAAACGACCCCAGGCCGACGTAACCCATTCCTATGGCACCACTGTACCTATTCGTTGGCAAGGTCAATACAAACAAATGTATTTTTATGATGGCTGTTGCTACACCAATGGAGAATTCAAAACCATCGCCACCTATGCAAATGGCGACCCGATGGCCATCATTCAAGGCTCAGTCGGTTTAATTGGATGCCATCTAGAGAGCGAACAAAGTTGGTATCTCAAAAAAAATCAACAACCGCATTGGCATCGCGGCGAACATCATTTGCTGTTGCTCGAATTTGTCAATGCCTTATTAACCACGCCGGTTCAAGAGGCCCATTTCCCCAAGCCCGTTAGAGGCGAATACATCGATTGGATTCGTGGTTATTTGAGTTTGCTCGATTACGTCAAAGAACACCAAACCACCAACGTACCACACGATTACATCGATACCAAAGGATTTTTATTGGGCCAATGGGTGGCTGCCAAAAGACAATCGCCGCATGCGGTGGACGAGTATCAACAACAAAAACTCAACTCATTGCCACACTGGCAATGGCAAACGCCCACAGTGAAGTAGCGTTAGTGGTAAATTACAAGTGATTCGCTTTTTTTTAACCCATCATTGACGAGCAGTACTCTATGGCACAAGACATTCAACACCCCAGCACAGCCCCAGGTGAGCCTGCACCAAGTTGTACCATGGTTATTTTTGGTGCGGGCGGTGACCTCACCAAACGCCTCTTGATGCCTGCGCTCTACAACCTTGCACGCACGGGTCTATTGCCAGCGAACTTTGCCTTGGTGGGCGTGGATCGATTAGAGATGACCGATCAACAGTTTCAAGCGCACGTGGAGCAAGCTATCCAAGCTTTTGCAGCCGATAAGCATTACGCACAAACTTTAGACGAAGCCAATCTTTCACGATTGATCAAAAGCATGGTGTACATGTCTTTAGATTTTTCAGCAGAAAAATCATATCTTGAATTAAAAAATCGCTTGGGCCAACTCAAGACCACTCACCAAGTCAGTGACAACGTTATGTTTTATTTGGCTGTTGGCGCGCGCTTTTTTGGCGGCATTGTGGATCAACTGGGGCATGCTGGCTTGGTTCAAGAAACCGCGCAATACTGGCGACGCGTGGTGGTAGAAAAACCATTTGGTCATGATTTAGCATCCGCACAAGCGCTTAACGATCAACTGCGTGTGAGTTTGTCAGAGTCACAAATTTACCGCATGGATCATTTCTTGGGTAAAGAGACCGTGCAAAACATCATGTTGATGCGATTTGCCAATGGAATTTTTGAGCCCCTATGGAATCGCGATCACATCGATCATGTACAAATCACGGTTGCAGAAACCGTGGGTGTTGAGAGTCGCGCAGCGTTTTATGAAACTACTGGCGCATTGCGCGATATGGTGCCCAATCACGTTTTTCAACTCTTGGCACTAACAGCTATGGAGTCCCCTGCGTCCTTTGACGCCGATTCTGTGCGCAACGAAAAAACAAAAGTTTTGCATTCGGTGCATGCTGTCGATCCACTCACCGATAGCGTGCGTGCGCAGTATTCACCAGGCGCGCTCGATGGAAAAAAACACGCAGGCTATCTCCAAGAAAATGGAGTCGACGCCAAGAGTCAAACAGAAACCTACGTCGCTCTCAAGTTGGGTGTCGACAATTGGCGCTGGGCAGGTGTTCCTTTTTATCTGCGAACAGGCAAAGCCATGGCGCAACGAAAAAGTGAAATCGTTATTCAATTCAAAAGACCGCCCTTGTCGTTATTCAAAAACACGGCTACCGATTCTTTAAAGCCCAATACTTTAATTTTGAAGTTGCAACCCGACGAGGGTGCTACGCTTTCATTTGGCGCCAAAATTCCGGGGCCTAAAATCGATATTGGCCAAGTCAAAATGGACTTTCATTACAAAGATTATTTTCAAAATGCGCCAAGCACTGGTTATGAAACCTTGATATACGACTGCATGATTGGCGACGCTACTCTTTTCCAGCGATCTGACAGTGTGATGGCGGGTTGGAAAATTGTGGAGCCTTTGCAAAAAGCTTGGAGTCACGGTGATGCGCCATTGGCATTTTATGAAGCTGGATCACAAGGGCCCAATGAGGTCGATCAATTACTTCACGCTTCAGGTCGGTCGTGGAATCAAATTGGCGAACTTTGAAAAACATCTATCAACACTTAAGTCAAACGATTCGCTCGCGTCCCCGATTGATGATCGGTCTGATTGTGGGACTTGTGGTTGGTTTTTTTCTACCCATTGAGATCGTTCAAAATTCAACGATTCGTTGGATTGTGGGTTGGAATAGTGGCGCTATTCTTTATTTGCTTTTAGCCACGCACATCTTGTTGATGACGCATGAACAACATGTGCATCGACGTGCATTGGATCAATACGTAGGACGATGGTTGGTGCTTATTTTTGTGATTCTTTCGGCCATTATTTGTTTGGGCTCTATTGTCAGCCTTTTGTCGTCAGCCAAAAACCTTCATGGAATACTCAAGCTCGAGCATATTGTTTTGGCGGGCCTCACTGTGATTTCTTCTTGGTTGTTCACTCAAGTGATGTTTGCCCAGCATTATGCACACGACTACTATTACGCCAAGCACCATGGTATGAATGCTGGTCTCTTGTTTCCAGGCGAAGAAAAACCAACCTACTCCGATTTTATATATTTTTCTTGCATCATAGGCACGTCTGCTCAAACTGCCGACGTTAGTGTCGCAAGCGTTGCCATGCGCCGCACAGTACTGCTGCATTGCATTTTTGCTTTCTTCTTTAATACAACGCTGATTGCTTTAACCATCAATATTGCTTCGGGGCTGATTTAATCTTTAGCCGTCCATTAAATGGCGCATTTCATCCGTTGTATTTCGTAATCGATGTGCCAATGAAAGTGAAATATTAGCAAAAACTTTTTGTATGATTGGCATTTGATACTTGAGCAGGCTGTCAAACTCTGAGCGATAGATACAAATCAAGTGCGTATCCTCTATTGCAATCGCGTCTGCCGATCGATTTTCCAAGTCAACAAAAGATATTTCGCCAAAGTATTGCCCTTTTCCCAAGGTTGTTAAGTGGGATGTGTGATTTTCAGGCGTTTGAATACTGATGCGAACCAATCCATTGGAAATCATCATGAGTTGCTGGCCCGATTTCCCCACTTTAAAAATCACTTCACCTTTTTTGAAATATTGGTGCTGAATAATGGTTTCAAGTATTTGGATTTCATTGGATTCAAGATTTTTAAATAACTCAAAGTGATTCAAACTCAAGTCGTCCGTATACTCCATTTTGAGATGACTGTTGTTAAGGGTTTCATTTTCTACCCACTCCAAAGCGTCTAACAGATCGTCAAATAAATGAGTCACCTCTGAATTTTGCAGACCCACATGATTGATGTAAGTTTTTATGTTTTTACCTGCTATCGTTTTTTCTGGAAGCCTACTTAACACTAATTTTGCACCTCTTTCGCGCAAGGTTTGTTCAAATCGCTCGAGCATATGACCTGCTGTAAAGTCTAAAGATTGCACCCGTTTGAAATCTAAAATTAAAAATTTGGCTGTTTTTAAGTCTTCTTCTAAAGCCACAAAGAGTTGATCGGTGGTACCAAAAAATAAACTTCCTTGTAACTCAATAATCACATTGGTTCGACTATCTTTTTTTAGGATTTCAATTTCTTGTCTTGTTCGGACACGTTTTGAAAAACGTTGGTCGCCAAAACTTTTTTGCTTGATGTTGCTGGAATTGACTTGTTCAGAAATAAACAACAAAATTGCAAGCAGCACACCCAATCCGGATGCTGCAATCAAGCTGACTGTGTTGGCAACGATGATCACCAACACAATCACGCCAAAATCTAACCACGTATCGTTTGATTTGAGTAATTTAAAACTATGCACATCAATCATGCGATAACCTATCACCAAAAGCAAAGCTGCCAGCGAGGCTGTGGGTATCCATGCAATCAGTGGCGTCAAAAAAATAACTGCCAGCAAAGCCCAAACGCCTTGAAAAACTCCCGATAAAAAAGTCTCACCCCCACTGGCTTTGTTAACCAAAGTGGCACCCATGGTTCCAGCACCGGGCGCGCCGCCTAAAAGAGTAGATGTGAGATTGCCAAGCCCTTGACCGATGAGTTCTTGATTGGAGTTGTGACGCGATCCTGTGAGCGCATCCAGAACCAGACAGGTTTTAAGCGTATCAATCGATAACAGAACCGCTAAAGTGATAGCGGGCACTAAGATTTGATCCCACCTTGGAATTGCATTGACAAATAAACTTTGCCAAAGTCCTTGAATGTTATCGACCATGCCATTGAAATCGGCCGACAGATGACCAATCACAAATGGATTGTTTTCTATATTCAAAAGAATAGGCCATTGATTGAACGCTAGCAACCAATAAGTGATTATTCCACCCGCCAGTCCAATGATGACCGCAGGAACTTTATGCGTTAACTTCGGTCCATAAATCATGGCCAAACCTGTTACAAGTCCAATCAATAGACTGGGGAGTTGCCACAAATCGGGGCTGATTAAACTTTGCCACCAGTTTGTTCCTTTAGGTGTTGCAAGCCATTTGGGGATTTGACTCAATATCACGACGATTCCAACACCACTCAAGTAACCGCTCACCACGGTATAGGGCATGTAACGCATCAGTCGTCCAATTTTGAGGACGCCAAATAAAATTTGTCCAAGACTTGCACTGAGTGCAATTAAAAACAAACAAAGCACAATCATTTCAGGTGTCATGTTTTGTCGTGTGTATTCAATCGGAATGGCCGATAAGACCGCGGCAGCAGGTGCACAAGGCGCAGAGATCAATCGTTGAGTGCCACCAAAGATGGCGGCAATCAAACCCAAT
>Ga0214919_10001351_pt1 | contig 40385 bp, 37 predicted proteins | sample LL1503_MetaG_FD_177994 | JGI IMG/M metagenome (GOLD analysis project Ga0214919, IMG submission 177994) | Freshwater microbial communities from Lake Lanier, Atlanta, Georgia, United States - LL-1503 | ecosystem: Environmental > Aquatic > Freshwater > Lake | place: USA: Georgia | collected...
GACTAGAGCTGCCGGCTGGTAAGTGGAATGCACAGTACCAACAGGAACCGACATCCGAAGAGGGTGCGATTATTAAGCGGGAGTGGTGGAAACTGTGGGAGCCGGAGAAACCGCCCCGGTGTGAGTTTGTGATACAGAGCTGGGACACGGCGTTTACAAAATCTGAGCGGGCCGACTATTCTGCTTGTACGACCTGGGGAGTGTTTTACTTAAACGAAAACCCCAATGATCCCAATGTGATTTTGCTCGATGCATATAAGAAGCGCATGGAGTTTCCTGAGCTGAAGGAAAAGGCGTTTAACTACTACAAGGAGTGGGAGCCAGATGCATTTATCGTTGAGGCCAAGGCTTCTGGCGCGCCGTTGATATTTGAATTGAGGGCGATGGGCATCCCTGTACAAGAGTTTACGCCAAGCAGGGGTAATGATAAGATGGTCAGGATCAATTCTGTATCTGATTTGTTTGCAAGTGGAAAGGTCTGGGCGCCAGCAACAAGATGGGCAGACGAGCTGATAGAAGAGATGGCCGCCTTTCCAAACTCGGACCACGATGACTTGGTTGACTCCAGCACACAAGCGCTGATCAGGTTCAGGAAGGGTGGATTTTTGCGTCTACAGACAGACGAGGAAGACGAGCCTCTTAAGTTTAGACGCAAGATGGCTTATTATTAAGGACGATCATGATTGACAAAAGCCTATACGAAGCACCAGCCGGTTTAGAAACCCTAGACGCAGGTGAGCCCGACATTGAAATTGAAGTTGTCGACCCCGAAGAGCTCAATGTAAAGATAGGCGATACAGAGATATCGTTGGGAGCGGAGGAAGATGACACGTTTGATGAAAACCTGGCCGAGACTTTACCCGACGACGTTATCCAAGAGATAGTCTCTGACCTATTAGCCGACTACGAGGACGATGTAGCTTCCAGGAAAGACTGGATGCAGACCTATGTTGACGGTCTTGAGCTTTTAGGAATGAAAATAGAAGAGCGCGCGGATCCTTGGATTGGCGCTTGCGGCGTCTACCACCCACTCTTGTCTGAAGCACTGGTTAAGTTCCAGGCTGAGATCATGATGAGCACTTTTCCGGCGGCCGGCCCGGTAAAAACACAAATTATTGGCAAAGAAACACCGGAAAAGAAGGATGCAGCCGCTCGAGTTCAAGATGATATGAACTACGAACTGACTGATCGGATGGTTGAGTTCCGCCCAGAGCACGAAAGAATGCTATGGGGCTTGGGTTTATCGGGCAATGCGTTCAAGAAAGTGTACTTTGACCCCGTAAAAGACCGACAAACGTCGATTTTTGTGCCGGCAGAGGACATTGTTGTGCCTTATGGCGCCTCGGATATCGAAACATCCGACCGCGTTACCCACGTTATGCGCAAAACAGAGAACGAATTGCGTAAATTACAGGTTGATGGCTTCTATATAGATGAAAACCTGGGTGAACCAGAGAACAATCTGGACGAAGTAGAGAAAAAAATTGCCGAGAAAATGGGATTCCGGGCAACTACAGACGACCGGTACAAGATTCTTGAGATGAACGTGAACCTGGACCTAGAAGGCCATGAGCACGAAGATGAAGACGGAGAACCCACTGGAATTGCACTCCCTTACATCGTTACCATTGAAAAAGGGAGCGAGAAATGCTTGGCCATCCGCCGGAATTGGCGTCCAGAGGATAAGAAAAACACCAAGCGCCAGCATTACGTCCATTATGGATATGTGCCAGGGTTTGGCTTCTACTGTTTTGGCTTAATCCATTTAATTGGGGCTTTTGCCAAGTCTGGAACCTCTATCCTGCGCCAGCTGGTGGACGCCGGTACTCTATCCAACCTTCCGGGCGGTTTTAAGACTCGCGGTCTTCGGACTAAAGGGGACGATACACCCATCGGACCGGGTGAGTGGCGCGATGTTGACGTTCCAAGCGGAGCGATCAAAGACAACATCATGGCTTTGCCCTACAAGGAGCCAAGCCAGGTTCTGGCCGCGTTGCTTGACAAGATTGTTGACGAAGGCCGTCGCTTTGCTTCGGCTGCTGACATCCAAGTTGCAGATATGTCGGCCAACTCACCGGTGGGAACCACGCTGGCCATCCTGGAACGCTCGCTCAAAGTCATGACCGCCGTACAGGCGCGCATCCATTACTCTTTCAAACAAGAGTTGTGTTTGCTCAGAGATATCATCAGAGACTACACCCCGCCAGACTATGCCTATGAGCCGGTTGAGGGTAAGAAGACAGCCAAGCGCGCTGACTATGATTTGGTTGATGTCATTCCTGTCAGTGATCCCAACGCGGCCACCATGGCGCAGAAGATCGTCCAGTACCAGGCTGTTATTCAACTGTCCCAACAAGCCCCGCAGATATATGACTTGCCGCAGCTGCACCGCCAGATGCTCGATGTCCTGGGTATCAAGAATGCAGAGAAGCTGGTTCCCCTGGAAGATGATGAAAAGCCCAAAGACCCGGTGACTGAGAACATGAACGCACTCAAGGGTAAACCCATGAAGGCGTTTATTTATCAGGATCATGACGCCCACATCATGGTTCACCAGTCATTCATGCAAGACCCCAACATCACTAAGACGATTGGCCAGAACCCACAGGCCAACCAGATCATGGCGGCTTTGCAGGGACATATTGCAGAACATCTTGGGTATCACTATCGCAATGAGATTGAGAAACAGATGGGCGTCACCATGCCCAGCCCTGAAGATCAATTGCCACCAGAAGTCGAAGCCGAACTCTCTAAGCTTATTGCTACCGCAAGTCAACAGCTGCTGCAAGAAAACAAAGGCGAAGCTGCACAGGCACAAGCGCAAGAGCAGGCCAAAGATCCTTTGGTACAGATGCAAATGAAGGAATTGCAGATAAAAGAAAAAGATGTGCAGATCAAGGAGCAGAAGGCGCAGCTCGACGCCCAGGCCAAGCAGGCACAGATTGCAAACGAGTCCACCCGCATTGCCAATCAAAAGGAAATCGACTTTGCCCGCATCCAGGCAGACATGTCCAAGCAGTCTGGCTCTTTGGAGCAGCAAAGAATGTCTCTAGAACAGCAAAGAACAATGGAAAGAACGCGAATGAATTTGGATTTGGCCAAGACCACAGCCCAGCTGCGGTCACAACAGAACAAGCCTAAACAATGATTGACAAGTACCTAGAACACTTGACCTCTAAGGTCAATGACAAAGTTTTGCAACTCCAAGAAGCTATGGGTGACGGTAACGCCGCCGACTTTGCGGAGTACAAAAAGATGTGCGGAGAGATTAAAGGTCTTCTCACTGCGCGTTCCTACATCAAAGACCTACAGGAAAGAATAACCAACAATGACGACGACACCTGACATTTTGTTTGCCACCAACCCTGACAATCCCGTTGTAATTGGCAGCTCACAAAAGACAGAAGAAGAAAAGGCATCTCAACTTCCCAAGCCCGCTGGCTACAAAATCCTGTGTGCAATTCCTGAACAGGAAAAAGAGTACGAGGGAGACATTGGGATTATCAAAGCAGACGAAACCATGCGATACGACGAGCTGCTGACTACAGTCTTGTTTGTGGTTGACCTGGGGCCAGACTGCTATATGGACAAGGCAAAGTTTCCAACTGGGCCTTGGTGTCAAAAGGGTGATTTTGTGTTGACTAGACCCCACGCAGGCTCACGTTTACAAATTCACGGCCGAGAATTCCGCATCATTAACGACGATTCAGTCGAAGGTGTTGTCGAAGACCCGCGCGGTATCAAACGCAAATAAGGAGCGTACATGTCAAGATTTGGCGGAGAATATAAATTCCCAGATGAACTGGAAGAAAACAAGGTGGACGACGAGATCGAATTAGAGATCGAAGACGACACCCCGGAGGAAGACCGGAACAAAGACCCGCTTCCCAAGGAAGTTAAAGAGGAGCTTTACAACGATGAGCTGGAGGACTACTCAGCCAAAGTAAAGAAAAAGCTGGTCCAACTCAAAAAGCTGGCACATGACGAGCGCCGGGAAAAAGAAGCGGCTATGCGCGAGCAGCAAGAGGCCGTTAACCTGACCCAGCGTGTCATTGAGGAGAACAAGCGCCTCAAAGCCACTCTGAATAACAGCGAAAAGAATGTACTCAGCTCCATCCAAAGAGCAGTAGACCTCGAGCTGGATGCAGCCAAAAAAGCCTACCGTGAGGCTTATGATTCCGGGGATACTGACCGGGTCATGGAGGCCCAAGAGCGCCTGACCGAGGTATCGCTGAAAAAAGACAAAGTCAAAAACTTTAAGCCACCACCTTTACAGACGCAAGAATATGAGGTACAAACGGCACCAAGACAACCCGAGCCCATCGCTGTTGACCCAAATGCCCAAAACTGGCAAAAGCGGAATCAGTGGTTTGGCGAGGACAAGTTGATGACAGGCATGGCCATAGCCCTGCACGAACAACTTAAAGAAGAGGGTGTTGTCCTCTCTTCACAAGAGTATTACCGCCGCATTGATGAAACGATGCGACATAGGTTCCCAGAGAAATTTGAGAACGAAAAGCCCGAGGGAACTCGCGGCACAAGACCTAGCTCGGTGGTGGCGTCAGCCAGCCGCAGCACAGCATCAAAGCGAGTTCGATTGAGCACAAGCCAAATGAGCCTTGCTAAAAAACTTAACTTAACTCCTGAGCAATATGCCAAAGAGTTACTCAAATTGGAGGCCTAAATGGCTGAAAACAGAAAACCAAGAGAACTCGCCGAGCGAGTAATCACAGAGCGCCCTAAACAGTGGCAACAAGCTGAACTGCTTCCTGAGCCGGACAAACAGCCAGGATATGCTTACAGATGGATTCGGGTATCAGTCTTAGATAAAGCTGACCAGCGCAACATTACCGGCAAGCTCCGGGAAGGTTGGGAGCCGGTGGCGATTGAAGAGCAGCCTAAGTTTCAGTTCATGATCGACCCCGATAGTCGATTTAAAAATAATATCGAAATAGGTGGGCTTTTGCTTTGCAAGTCACCAGAAGAGTTTATGCAACAACGCGATGCACACTTCGCAAAAGTTACACAGGCTCAGACGGATGCTGTAGACAATAGCCTAATGCGTCAAAGTGACCCGAGGATGCCGCTCTTCCGAGAGAACAAATCTTCGACGACCTTTGGCAAGGGTGTTTAATTCAAGGAGTCCTTAAATGGCTTATCCCGTTGTATCAGCTCCATATGGGCTGCTGCCACAGAACTTGATTGGTGGTCAAGTATTTGCGGGTTCAACTCGCATGTACCCCATCCAATACGGTTACTCGACCAGCATCTTCTATGGTGACTATGTCGTTCTGTCTCGTGGTTTTGTAACCCGAGCCACAGTCGATACCGGCACTTCTCTTAACCAGAGCGTTGGTATTTTCTTGGGCTGTACATACACCAACCCCACAACCAAGCAAAAGTTGTTCTCTCAATATTGGCCCGCAAGCACCACCGCTGGTGACTGTCAAGCCTATATTTATGATGATCCTGATGCTGTGTTCAAGGCTGTTGTGTGTTCTGCAACTACCGCTGTCGCTTCTGGCGCATTGGCAATGGTTGGCACTAACCTGTCAGGCATTGACAATACTGGTAGCACAACTACTGGTAATTCTGCTAACGCAGTTCTGGCTCCTGTTGCCACTCCTGTCACCACTACTCTGCCTTTACGCATGATTGGTGTTGTGCCGGATACGCAAGTTGCGCTCGGTACAGCTACTTTCAGTGCGGGTACAACTACCCTGACCGTCAGCGCACTGCCTTACGCGTTGCCAATTGGTACGGACGTTTCTGTGTTGACCACCAGTGGTCAAGTTGCACAGACAGGTTCTTTTGTGAAAACCGCAGCAGCTGCCGGCGCAACTTCAGTTGTGTTGAACCAAGCCGCTACATTCACATTGAATTCTGGTGTTTACACATCGACTGTGGTGTTCACTCAGTATCCTGAAATCTTGGTTAAATTGAACCAAGGCTTCCATGGTTACTATTCTGCCACTGGCGCTTAAGGAGCAATAAATGGCTATTTCACGCGCACAACTGCTCAAAGAGCTGTTACCTGGACTTAACGCTTTGTTTGGTTTGGAGTACGCCCGCTACGGCGAAGAGCACAAAGAAATCTACGAAACTGAGACTTCTGAGCGTTCTTTTGAAGAAGAAACCAAACTGTCTGGATTCTCTGCTGCACCAGTCAAGAACGAGGGCTCTGCCATCGCTTATGACAATGCACAGGAAGCCTGGACTGCCCGCTACAACCACGAAACCATCGCCCTGGGTTTCTCACTGACCGAAGAGGCCATTGAGGATAACTTGTACGACAGCTTGTCTGCTCGTTACACCAAAGGCCTGGCCCGTGCTATGGCGTACACCAAGCAGGTCAAAGCTGCTGCTATTTTGAATAACGGTTTCTCCGCCAACTTTACTGGTGGCGACAGCGTTGCTCTCTTTAGCACTGCTCACCCGCTGGTTAACGGTGGCACCAACAGCAATCGCCCCTCTACAGCTGCTGACTTGAATGAGACTTCGTTGGAAAACGCAGTTATTCAAATTGCAGCCTGGACAGATGAGCGCGGCCTGTTGATTGCAGCCAAGCCTAAGAAATTGATTGTTCCTCCTGCATTGCAGTTCGTGGCTACCCGTTTGCTGGAAACCAGCTTGCGTGTTGGCACTACCGACAATGATGTAAACGCAATCAAGAACAATGGCTCGATTCCTGAAGGGTATACCCAAAACCACTTCTTGACCGACGTCAATGGTTGGTACCTGACTACCGACGTACCCAACGGTATGAAGCACTTTGTCCGTACTCCGCTGGCTAACAGCATGGACGGCGACTTCGATACCGGCAACGTGCGTTACAAGTCCCGCGAGCGTTATTCGTTCGGTTGGTCTGATCCTCTGGGAATGTACGGTTCCCCTGGTTCGTCCTAATGAGAAGGGGGCCTTGTGCCCCCTTTTCTTTTGGTGTATATTGAAATCATTCCGGGAAACCCGGCGTATCAAACAGTCCCGGCTGACTGTCATGCAAGATTGATACGCTACAACGCATGGAGATATTCTTATGGGATTCGCAACTCACCTTGGCCCTTGGTTGTTGGGCACTGTTAAAAATACAACTGGTACTACCGCAGGCACTATCCGCAATATGGGCGCTACGATTGTTTCTCAGTCGTATACCGCTGCTACAGCCACCATCTTGGCATCCCCTGCCGCAGTGCAGATGTTTACTCTGCCTGCTGGCGCAAAGATTCTTCGCTTTGACATTGAAGTTATTGTTGCTTTAACTGGCGCATCAAACTGCGGTGTCACTATTGGAACATCTGGAACTGCTAACTTCTACATGACTTCTGTCAATAGTGGAACTTCTGCTGTTCAGACTTCACCTGCGACTATTGCCGCTGCAACGCAAGCGGCTAAGACTAACAACGTAGGCGCTACAGACGCAATCATCTACGGTACGTTCACAGCAGCTACTGCTGACGCAACCGCAGGCTCAATTGTGGTTACTGTTGAGTACGTTGTCCGCGATTCTGACGGCTCTGCTAATCCTTCACAGGTTTAATTGATCTTGGGGGCTTCGGCCCCTTTTAAAAGGAGCCTAATATGGCAGTTGTATCGTCAATTACCCGTATGGGTACTATTGAGCCTTGGGAGTTACAAGTTGGTCGTAATCAAATTACGATGCACCAATATGTATTTCAGTTTGGTCAAGCAGCAACCGTAACAACAAATCAAACTGTCTGGGCAACTACGGGCGCTTATGCGTACCTTTCTGCTGCATCAGTGATAAAAATATCCAGCGGTAGTGCCAACGATGCTGCGGCGGGTACAGGCGCAAGGACTGTGTTCATTTCTGGCTTGGATGCTAGCTACAACGTACTTAGCGAAACAGTGACTTTGAATGGTCAGACATCAGTCAATACTGTTGGCAGCTACCTGCGTATCAATGACTTCTATGTAACTTCTTGTGGCTCTGGAAACACTGCTGCTGGCATTATTTACGCAGGTACGGGTACTGTTACGACTGGCATTCCGGCTGTGATCTACTCTTTAATGCCTGTTGGGTATAACGCGCAAACACAAGCAATCTACACTGTTCCTGCGGGGTACACGGCCTACATCTCTAGCTATACATTTACATCCAATAATACAACGGCTAACACCATTTGTTCTGGATTTTTGTATGTCTATAAATCTGGCGCTGCATTCCCAACAATCGAAGCATCTGCGCGGTTTAACGCTGGCAACATCTTTGATCGACACTTTGATTATCCGTTGGCATTCCCTGAAAAGACTGACCTTGAGTTGCGTGTTTCGGCGGGCGCTTCAGGCCAAATGACAGGCGAGATGCACATTCTTCTAATCAAGAATGATTCACAGACTTAATCATGGCTAAATCCCCCGCATGGACGCGCAAGGAAGGCAAGAATCCCAACGGCGGCTTGAACGCCAAAGGGCGAGCCTCTGCCAAGAAGCAAGGGATGAATCTGAAGCCTCCGCAGCCAGAAGGCGGCAGCCGGAAAGATTCATTCTGCGCTCGCATGGAGGGGATGAAGAAGAAGCTTACAAGCACCAAGACCGCAAAAGACCCCGATTCGAGGATTAACAAAAGCCTTCGGGCATGGAACTGCTAGGAGTAAATCATGGATGAAGACTATCAATTACCCAATGTAAATTCTTTCAAAATAAGCAAAGATGCGGCGGGCAATCCTGTTTATATGCACAACAATGTTCCTGTATCTAAGGATGTTTTTGATCAAAGAAACACCCAAGCAACAGCCGAACAAAATCAAATGATGAAGCCAGATGCGTTTGATTCTCAGTTTGACGACATGAGGGCAAAAGCTCTTGCAATGAAAAAACCAATCAAAAAAGCAAAAGGTGGAGCAATTAAAAGCTCGGCCTCCAGGCGCGGCGACGGCATTGCCCAGCGCGGCAAAACCAAAGGTAGGATGTGCTGACATGGATATCAACACAATTTGGTCTGCTGGCCTTTCAGCGTTGCTTGGCGGCTTTTGGTTTTTCATTCGTGAGAAGTTGGAAGATGTCAAGCGAGTTGAACGGCTTCTCAACATAACCCGCGAGGAGGTTGCCCGTGATTCAGCTACTAAAGCAGAAGTTGCAAGACTTACTGACCACATTGACCAGCGCTTTAACAAACTTGAAGCAAAAATTGACCAGCTTATTCAAGCGGGGAAGTAATGCCAAGCAAGAGTAAAAAGCAACACAATTTCATGGAAGCAGTGGCCCACTCGCCATCGTTTGCCAAGAAGGTTGGAGTCCCACAATCTGTGGGCAAGGATTTTTCAACTGCCGATAAAGGCAAAACTTTTAAAAGAGGTGGTGACATGGCTACAAAGAAAATGGCTGCATTTGAGAAGTCTGGTAAAGACATCGAAAAAAAAGGCATGAAAGAAGGCTCTAAGGCTGATATGGCTATGGACAAGATGCAAATGATGGGTATGAAAAAAGGTGGCAAGACCAAGAAAATGGCTATGGGCGGTATGACTGCTCCCATGCCTCCCGGCGCTGCGCCAGCTGGCGCTCCTATGGACCCCCGTAAGGCAGCCATGATTGCCCAGGCAATGCGAGCCCGCCGCCCAGGTATGGCGGCTGCTGCGGCCCCAATGCCTCCTGCTGCTCCTGGAATGAAAAAGGGTGGTGCGGTTTATACCCGTGCAGCTGATGGCGTTGCCACTCGCGGCAAAACCAAAGGCACCCAGATCAAAATGGCCAAGGGCGGCGGCACCAAGAAATATTGTTAATTTGACTATAACAGCAGTTACAGTGGAGTGATCATGTACGAAGAAGACCTGGAAAAAACCAAAGAAGCGCCAAAAGAACCTGATGATGCATCAGCTGGTCGCAAGTTCAAAAAGAACGAACCTAACGTACCTGAACAGCCTGGCCAAGACATTCGCGTCGACGGCAAGCCTGTAAAGAAAATGGCCAAGGGTGGTACAGCCTCTTCGCGCGCTGATGGCATCGCCCAACGCGGTAAAACGCGCGGCACCATTGTTATGTGCGGTGGTGGCAGAGCATGAGAGTCAGTCGAGGAATGGGGGATATCAACCCTTCCAAAATGCCCGGGCCTAAAAAAAGAGCTCGTAGGGATAGCACTGACTTTACTGAATATGCCAAAGGTGGCCAGGTTTGGGACAAGCCTCGGCCAGAGGGTCTAGGAACTCCAAAGAAACTGTCTTCAAGTAAAAAAGCTAAGGCTAAGGCTGCGGCCAAAGCAGCTGGCCGCCCTTATCCTAATTTGATTGACAATATGAGGATGGCTAAATGAGCACTACAGGTTCAACCGCATTTAACATGGACTTCACGGAGCTTGCTGAAGAAGCTTGGGAACGTGCTGGCCGTGAGATGCGTAGTGGATATGACTTGCGAACAGCGCGCCGGTCGATGAACCTGATGACCATTGAGTGGGCAAATCGCGGGTTAAATATGTGGACCATCGAGCAAGGCATGTTTACCATGACGCCTGGTCTAAACACATACGCCCTGCCATCTGACACCATAGACCTGTTAGACCATGTTATTCGCACCGGTGCCAATGTGGCCTCTACCCAGGCTGACCTGAGCATTACCAGGATCAGCGTGTCAACCTATGCCACTATCCCAAATAAGCTGACCCAAGGGCGCCCTATTCAAGTGTGGGTGCAACGTATGTCTGGTGAAGTTAACCCCACCGACCTGGCCTTAAACGGCGCATTAACAGCTACTGATACAACAATTACGTTGGACTCTGTTGTTGGCTTGGCGGCCTCTGGATACATCCGACTAGATACTGAAGACATTTACTACACCTACATTGATGGCAACTCTTTGGGTGGTGTATTTCGTGCGCAGAACAACACAACGGCAGCAACACACATAACCTCGACAGCTGTTTATGTTCCGCAGCTGCCCGCTGTAACTGTTTGGCCAACCCCAGATTCATCACAGACTTACCAGTTTGTTTATTTCCGCTTGCGTCGGATTCAAGATGCTGGTAGCGGTATCCAGACCCAAGACATGAACTTCAGGTTCTTGCCGTGTATTGCTGCCGGCTTGGCTTACTACATAGCCATGAAGCAGCCTGAGCTGGCTGGCCGCATGGATATGCTTAAAGCGATCTACGACGAACAGTTCAACCTAGCAGCAGGCGAAGACCATGAGAAAGCCACCTTGCGATTGGTGCCGCGCATGGCCTTTATTGGCGGCGGTGCTATTTAATGACAACGCCATACGCATCAGGTAAATACTCGATTGCTGAGTGTGATCGGTGCGGGCAGAGATATAAACTCAAACAGCTTAAAGTTGAGATCATCAAGACAAAACTGTACCAGCTGAAGGTTTGCCAATCCTGTTGGGATCCTGACCAGCCTCAGTTGCAGCTTGGCATGTATCCAATCAATGATCCACAGGCTATTTATCAGCCAAGACCGGATACCACCTATGTGGCAGCCGGGGTTAATTTGAGCGGATATCCAACCGGCGGATCGCGGGATATTCAGTGGGGATGGGCGCCAGTTGGTGGCGCGCAGCAATTTGACAGCGTTTTGACGCCAAACTACTTGGTGGCAACGGCAAGTGTTGGTACAGTCGCTATATCGGTAACATAGGAGTTTAAAATGGACAAGAAACAAGTAAAGCAAATCGCTGATGTTGAGGCTAAAAAAATGGTGAAGGGTCACGAAAGCCGTATGCACAAAATGGCAAAAGGCGGCGTAACCACTGACCAAATGAAAGCTGTTGGGCGTAATATGGCCCGCGCTAAGAATCAAGGGAGCAAGTAATGGCCAAGTTCAGCGACAAACGAATGGGTAAAGAAGTTGGTGACGCTCGCGTCTACGCAAAGCCCCACACCATGTCTGGTGGCCCTGCTAAGACAGATGTGCCCACAGAAAGTGGTGCGCAATTCATGACCCAGATGAACCCGTCAGTTGGCGGTATCAGCAAGGGAAATTACCCAGCTACCAAAACCGAAGGCATTAAGATGCGCGGTACTGGTGCGGCTACCAAGGGTGTGATGTCTAAAGGCCCAATGGCTTGAGGTTTACATGACATACGATGAACTGGTCACCGCTGTTCAGGATTACTGCGAAAACACGTTTACAAATACTCTGGCCCAGCCGGATATGGATACGATGATTCGGCAGGCGGAGCAGCGCATTTTTAACTCTGTCCAGGTATCGTATTTCAGAAAGAACATGACCGGCGTTTTAACAAACGGCAATAAGTACTTGTCAACGCCTGCTGACTTCTTGTCAACCTATTCAATTGCCGTTATTGAAAACTATGGAACCAGCCAAGAGACGTACACGTTCTTGCTGAACAAAGATGTCAACTTCATTCGTGAAGCGTACCCTGGCCCAACTGATACCGGGCTTCCCAAGCACTATGCCATTTTTGGCCCAACTACAACAGGTGCCACTCCTCCTGTTATTACAAATGAACTGACGCTCATTCTTGGTCCAACGCCAGATGCGACATACCATGTTGAGTTGCATTACTACTATTACCCAGAGTCTATTGTTGACTCGGTAGATGGCCATACATGGCTGGGTGACAACTTCGACATTGCGCTCTTTACCGGCACCTTGATGGAGGCAATCACCTACATGAAGGGTGAGCCTGATCTGGTTGCGTTGTACAAAACGCGGTACGAAGAGGCAATGTTCCTGCTCAAGAACTTGGGTGATGGCAAACAACGTATGGATGCATACCGAGATGGCCAGGTTAGGAATCCAGTCATATGACAATTGTTCAAACCCAAACCACCAGCTTCAAGAAGGAGCTCTATCAAGGCATACACGATCTGACTACAGATGTACTCAAGATCGCTTTGTACACAGCCAATGCGGATTTGAATGCGAGTACAACAGCTTACAGCTCATCCAATGAAATTACGGGAACTGGATATGTAGCTGGCGGCAAACTTATTCAGAATGTAGTGGTCAGTTCAGAAAACTACACCGCTTATGTGAGCTTTGATAATCCATATTGGAACCCGGCCTCATTCACAACCAGGTGTGCATTGATCTACAACGTTACAAAAGCCAATAGGTCTATTGCCGTCTTAGACTTTGGGTCAGACAAGACTTGTACAGCTACATTCCTCATCACGATGCCGGCAAACACGGCAACAACAGCACTTATCAGGAGTTCAAATTGATCGTAACTACAACCAAAGGCGACATGGATGACTCATTGCTGGAGAAGCGCGAGGGTACCGTGGACAACGATAACGAGATGACCACATGGACTGAATACTGGCTGGATGGCGAGCTTGTCCATCGGTCTGCCCATGTAACACTGAAAAAGATGCCCGTCTTTGGTGGCGGCGAAACCCAAGTAATTGGCTAAAGGAGAAATAAAGTGGCAAATACCCAATCAATGTGTACTTCGTTCATGGGCGAGTTGATGCTCGGTCAGCACCAGCTTGGCACTTCAACCCTTGTATCCCGTACAAGTTTGACTGCACCAACTACAGACACTGTCAAGGCGGCCTTGTTCCTTACATCAGCAACTATCAATGCAGCGACTACGGTATATGCCGCTACTGGAGAGGTTTCTGGTACGGGCTATACCGCTGGTGGTGTGACGGTAACGAATGCTACGGCTCCAACTTCAACTAATAGTTCTGCAACTGCTGGTGTGGCGTACTGGACTCCTTCTGCATCAATTACCTATACCACGGTAACGTTGACCACGGCGTTTGATACTGTGTTGTTGTACAACTTTACACAGTCTCTCAAGGCTATCAGTGTCCACACGTTTGGCTCGCAGACCATTACGGCTGGCACTTTTACCTTGACGATGCCATCGAACACCACATCAACCGCTTTATTGCGTTTGGCAACTACTTAAGGGTAGGTCATGTCTCTCGGCTGGGGCGACAGCACTTGGGGCGCAAACGGCTGGGGCGGCACTCTTGATATAACGGGGGATGTAGCAACAGGAACCGTAGGGACGGTCACGCCTAATCGGACTGTTGCTTTAACGGGCAATGCTGCTGCGGGTTCTGTTGGAACAGTTGTCCCAAGTCAGTCCTCGGCAGAAACCGGGGATGTTGCGACTGGTGCGGTTGGGACGGTAGCACCTGTTTTTACAATTGCTTTGACAGGTGTTTTGGCAACAGGAGCCGTTGGTACTGTTGTTCACAGCAAAGATGTTGTTCTGACAGGCAACTTGGCAAGTGGTGATGTAGGCACGGTTTCTCGGGGAGCCACATTATTGGCTTTGACGGGGGTGGAGGCTTCAGGCTTGGTGGGTACTGTTACCCACGGCAAAGAAGTTGTGCTAACTGGAAATGTGGCGGCAGGTGCAGTAGATACGGTTGTCCAGAGTGCTTCGGCTGCTCTGACGGGTGTTGAGGCACTGGGGGTTGCAAATGCGGTTATTGTTCCGATTCCAAGCAATCAAGCAGATGGTGCAGTTGGGTCGGTAGGTTATGAGCTGGTCATTGAGTTGACTGGTAACGTTTCCACTGGAGCTGTTGGATCGGTGGCTGCACCAAGGACATTTGGCCTGACCGGAAATCAGGCGCAGGGATATGTTGGATCATTGGTCGCCGTGTACTGGAAGTTGATTGACGATAGTCAGACGGCGAACTGGGCGACAATATCTGATACACAAACGGCGAACTGGGCGAATGTAGATGACAGCCAGACCGCAAACTGGCAAAATATCAGCAACCCGCAGACTCCCGGCTGGTCGCTGATTGATGACACGCAAACCCCGAATTGGGAAGAAATTGAGGTAACAACATGACGACAGCATATACATCACTCTTAGGACTGGCCTTACCCGTTACGGGCGAATTATCAGGGACGTGGGGTGATACTGTAAACAATAGTATTACCTCTTTGCTTGATTCAGCCATTGCGGGTACTACCACCTTAAGCACTGACGCAGATGTCACTCTGACAACCACCACAGGGGCCGCTAACACCGCACGGGAAGCTATCCTGTTGTGTTCGGGTGCAAGGACAGTGTTACGCACAATTACTGCGCCAGCTCAGTCCAAGATTTACACCATCATCAACGCAACCACGGGTGGCTTTGCTGTCAAGATCGTGGGTGTTGGCCCGACAACTGGCCTGACCATACCGAACGGTTCAAGTGCTGTTGTTGCATGGAACGGCTCTGACTTTATTGAAGTTGGTTCTTCTACTGTTGGTAACTTTACTGTCAATGGAAACCTGACCGTCACTGGAACATCTACGCTGACCGGCGCAGTTACTGCACAAGGACTCACCGTAGGTAAGGGTGCTGGTGCTGTTGCTACCAACACGGCTTTGGGCGTAAGTGCTTTAGCGGCAAATACAACGGGAACCCAAAATACCGCAGTTGGTTACCAAGCTCTTACCGCAACCACCACTACTAACGGCAACATTGGTGTTGGTTATCAAGCTGGCACTAGCAATACTACAGGAACAGTTACTGCTATTGGTGACCGTGCTCTTTCAGCTAATACAACTGGAGCGTCTAATACGGCTGTTGGTAGTTTGGCGTTAAGAAACAATTTAACTGGGTCGCAAAATACAGCTTTTGGTGCTGATGCGGGGTCAGCAACTACTGGTGACAATAATACATTTATTGGCAAATCAGCGGGAACTGCAAATACAAGTGGCGCACAAAATACCGTATTGGGTTCAGTTGCTTTATTTACAAACACCACTGGCTCTAGCAATACAGCCATTGGTGAAGAAGCACTTCGCCTCAACACCACCGCCTCTAACAACACTGCTGTAGGTTATCAATCTTTATACACAAATACCACTGGAACCGCAAATACCGCTTTGGGTATGCAGACTCTCCAATCAAACACAACAGGTTCATATAGCACCGCTATTGGTCAGTTGGCCCTACAAAGCAATACAACAGGTTCTAATGTTGCTATTGGTCAAGCAGTAATGCAGTTTAATACTACAGGTAATGGTAACGTAGCAATTGGTGGCTATGACGGTACAGCAACGCAAACTTTAAAATCAAACACTACTGGAAATGCTAACGTCGCAGTTGGTTTTGGCGCATTAACTGCCAACACCACAGCCTCTAGCAACACCGCTGTAGGTTATCAGGCGGGGTATAGCACAACAACCGCCGCAAGCAATTGCTACTTTGGATACCAAACTGGCTATACGTTAACCGCATCAAGCGGAGGAAATACTTTTATTGGGCTTCAGGCTGGCTATACTTTTAATAGTGCATCTAATGGTTTTCATGTAATGCTTGGGTATCTTGCTGGATATGGAGTTACCACAGGTTTATCTAATACATTCCTTGGCGCTAATGCTGGATACGGTGTCACCACAGGTGGGAAGAACGTCATCATTGGTGCATATCAAGGTGCTGCCGCACCCATCTCTGCTACTGGTAGCAACTACATTGTGCTGTCTGATGGTGATGGTAATGTCAGACAGACCATAGACTCCAGCGGTAATATAACGACTGGTTCTACTAGTGCAACTTTTGCTGGTAGTACGTTTAGATTTAGCATTACAGAAGGTTCAACCTATGCTCCATTCGGAATAAATAATAATGCGGCTGGCACAGGTGCAAGTAATGTTGCAATTTTTGCAAGAAATGGAACTTTAACAGGTTCAATTTCAGTAACTGGAACAGCAACTACTTATGGAACTTCATCAGATTACCGCTTAAAAGAAGACATCACGCCAATGACAGGCGCACTGGCAAAGGTTGCCCTACTCAAGCCTTGCACATACAAGTGGAAAACGGATGGCTCTGACGGCCAAGGTTTTATTGCACATGAATTGCAAGCAATTGTTTCTGATTGCGTCACAGGAGAAAAAGATGCTGTGGATGAAAACGGAAATCCTAAGTACCAAGGCATTGACACCAGCTTCTTGGTCGCCACGCTCACAGCCGCCATCCAAGAACAACAAGCCCTCATCACCGCCCTGACAGCACGAATCACAGCACTTGAATCCACTTAACCATAAAGGAGCTTAAAAATGGAAAATGAAATCACAGCAGAACAAATTGCACAGCACTACTCTGCCGCAATGGACTCAGTCAACTTGATAAACGGCGGTCAGCCCGAAGGCATGACTGATGCTGATTGGGCAGATTGCTTGTCACGCAACAAAGAGCATCTGGTCATCATGCTGGCTAAGGACTACTGGACAACAGAAGACCTGACACCACTGCGTACAGCATCAGCATAAGGGGTATTCACCGCTGCCCCATCTCAGCGGTGCTTTGGAGAAAACCATGAACGACAAAAAAATTGAACTCACCCTTGGCCTTGTCAACGCCGTCATGCAGTATCTGGGTACACGCCCTTATGCTGAAGTAGCAGACATGATTCAAGCCATTCGGGAGCAAGCCATCCCCCAAGTGCCAATGCCTGAAACCAAAGCTGAAGAAGCTGCGGAGTAATCATTGATCCCATCAGTCTTCTTTTCGCCGCCAACGCCTGTGTCGCTGCTATCAAGCAGGGATGCAAGCTATATAAAGATGCCAAAACGTCTTTTGTGGAGGTCAAGAAGACTGTTGATGAGATTGTCTCTGATGCAAAGCAGGTTCGCAGTTTTTGGCAAAAGCTCTTCGGAACAGACCCCGAACCAGCCAGCCCCAAGCCTGTGGCGAAAAAGAGGGAGAAGTTCGTTGCCGTTGACGAAACCCAAGTCATGGCAGACATCGTTGGGCAGCTTACAAAGCTGTTCAAGCTTGAAGAGCAGCTAGCAACGCACATCCGGGAGGAAGAAGAAAAGTCCAAAAACGTTTATGACCCCGATGCCAACTTGATGGAATCTGCGCTGCAACGAGTGATGGCGCAGCAGCAGATGGCAGAACTGATTGTGACGGTCAGAGAGACGATGGTGTACCAATCCCCGCCTGAGATGGGTGCGTTGTACAGCAAAGTGTTTGAGATGCGGGAAGTCATTCAGGAAGAACAGGAGCAAGCAAGGCTGAAACAAGAAGCGCAGCAGAGGTACAAGCTATGGCAACGGCGGGAAAAGCAAAGAAGCTTCCAAGCAAAGTCAGCGTACCTAGTAGCGACTACTATATTCCTCCTGTATCTTTGGGCGTGGCTCCTGCTGCTGAATCGGTGGGAGAAGACATAGTGGGATGGATTGCTGCTTTAGTGTTGGTCGGGCTGATGCTGCCGCTTCTGGGGCTTTTGTATGTGGACATACTGGAAGCCAAGCATGAGGTTAAGGCGCAGGTAGAGAAGGTAGAGAAACTCAGGCGAGAGCTTGAACAGAAAGAACGGGAAAAATAATGTTGCCAATACTTGCATCCCTCCTCGGTAGCCTTGCTGAAAATGGGCTTGGCCTGTTGTCATCTGCCATTCAAGCCAAAGGCAAAGAAGTCGTTGAAAACACGCTTGGCGTGAAGATTCCAGACAATCCAACGCCGGAAGATGTATCCAAGCTGCGCCAGCTTCAGTTTGACCACGAAGAAAAACTTCTTGAACTGGGCATAGAAAAAGCCAAGCTGGAGTTGGCTGAAATGGAAATGTTTGCCAAGGCTGCGCAAAGTGATGCGGATAACGTCACAGACCGCTGGCAAGCCGACATGAGCAGCGATAGCTGGCTGTCCAAGAACATCCGCCCTATGTCTCTGATTGCCATCTTCTGCGGGTACTTTCTGTTTGCCATGATGTCGGCGTTTGGTTTAAATGCCAATGAGTCCTACGTTTCCTTGCTTGGACAGTGGGGAATGCTTATCATGGGCGCATACTTCGGTGGCAGAACCATCGAAAAGCTGGCTGAACTGAAAGGCAAAAAATGAAGGCAAAACTAACTTTTTTTGTAACGCTGATGGTCAGCTTCACTTTGTGCGTTGTCATCATCAGCATGGTTGGCGTTTTAATGATGGGCTTGTTTGACGAAAAAGTGGACAACGCTGAAATCTTCAAACTGATTAGCCCGGCATTTCAAACCATTGTGGGCGGGTTTATTGGGTTGTTGGCTGGCGTGAAACTGTCCCATGATGAGGAAGAAAAATGAGCTTAAGCACTGAACAAGCCGCATTCCTGCTGGATGCTTGCAAACTCATCACCTATGCCACGGAGCAAGGTTTTGTGGTCACAGGCGGGGAACTTGCCCGTACACCTGAGCAGCAAGCCATCTACTTCAAGACAGGTCGTTCTAAGACTATGAAGTCCATTCACCTCAAACGATGCGCCATAGACTTGAACTTCTTCAAGGATGGGAAGATAATCTGGGACAAGGCGACCATTGCACCGCTGGGCGCATACTGGGAGTCATTGAACATCAAAAACCGCTGGGGCGGGAACTTCTCCAATCTTGTGGACTGCCCTCACTTTGAACGCAACGTGGGTTAAAAATGCCGCTCAAAAAACTATCACTCCGGCCTGGTGTAAACAGGGAGAACACCCGCTATACCAATGAGAACGGGTGGTATGAGTCCGAGAAGGTTCGGTTCCGCCAGGGTACACCAGAGAAGATTGGCGGCTGGCAGCGGTTCAGCTCATCCACCTTTGTGGGAGCCTGTCGCTCCTTATGGAATTGGGTTACTTTAGGCTATTTAAACTTAATTGGCGTTGGCACAAACCTAAAGTTTTACATTGAGAGCGGTGGCGTCTATAACGATATCACTCCTTTGCGGGCCACTGTTGCACTGGGCGCCAGCCCATTTTCCACTCAAATCAACTCTACCACTGTTACAGTCACTGACGCTGCCGGAGGATTTTTGACCGGCGACTTTGTTACATTTTCTAATGCATCAACTGTTGCCGGACTTGATCTAAATGGAGAGTATCAACTAACACTTGTCAGCTTAACAACCTACACAATAACCGCGTCTAGTCAAGCAAGTGCAACAACAACCGGCGGAGGATCAGGTGTTTTGGCCGCCTATCAGATTCATGTGGGTGCCGAGTATGCCGTGCCCCTATCTGGCTGGGGAGCTGGCGCTTGGGGCTCTGGTACTTGGGGTATAGGTACAACAACGGCCAATCCATTACGGCTATGGAGCCAATACAACTTTGGCGAAGATTTGGTATTTGGCTACCAAGGCGGCCCTATTTATTATTGGAATGCTACATATGGAGTGGTTCCCACCACAATGACTGTAACAATAGCCAGTCCGGGTGTTCTTACCCTGGGCATAAACCCAACCAATGGTGATGCGGTTGTCTTCCAAACCACTGGTACTTTACCAACCGGAATCACTGCCGGCACGGTCTATTACGTTATCAATGCCAGTGGAACAACCTGCAACATCTCAGCTACATATGGTGGTGTTGCTATCAACACTTCTGTCACGCAGTCTGGTGTTCACAAGCTAACGGTACGCGGTATACCTTTGACCAGCTTAGGCGGTGCCAACGGGGTTCCTATCATTCAGAATCTAGTGTTTGTTTCAGACGCCAGCCGGTTTGTATTTGCTTTTGGGTGTAATGCCTATGGGTCAACTGTGCAAGACCCTATGCTAATCCGCTGGTCTGATCAAGAGTCTTTGACAGACTGGGTATCTTCAGCAACAAACCAAGCCGGTGATCTGCGCTTGTCTCACGGCTCTAAGATCGTCACGGCCATGCAGTCTCGGCAAGAAATTTTGGTTTGGACGGATGCAAGCTTGTACTCCTTGCAGTATGTTGGCGCGCCATTGGTTTGGTCTTCTCAATTGGTAGGTGACAACATTTCAATTGCCGGCCAGAATGCCGTGGCTTATGCAAACGGCGTGTCTTACTGGATGGGCGTGGACAAGTTCTACAAGTACGATGGCCGCACTCAAACACTGAATTGTGATCTCAGAAAGTTCATTTACGGCGATATTAACCTTTTGCAAAAGGATCAGTTCTTTGCCAGCACCAATGAAGGATTCAACGAGATTTGGTTTTTCTACTGCTCAAGCGGCTCAAACACAATTGACCAATATGCCGTGTATAACTACTTTGAAAATGAAGGCAAAGGAGCCTGGTACTACGGCACCATGGTTCGCACGGCTTGGATTGATAGCGGCCTAAGAGACTATCCAGTGGCCGCTACATACGATGGATCGACTGGCAACTTAGTGAACCATGAGTATGGCGTGGATGACAACTCCACAGGAACCACATTGCCAATTGAGGCTTACATCATCTCTGCCGAGTTTGACTTGGATGATGGAAATAACTTCTCATTCATTTGGCGAGTTCTACCCGACATCAGTTTTGCCGGATCAGAAGCCGCATCTCCAACGGCAACCATGTACTTATTGCCAATGCAGAACTCCGGCTCAGGATATAACAGCCCGGCATCTGTAGGAGGCATTAGCAGCGCCGCAATTACCCGTACTGCCATATTGCCGATTGAGGAATTTACCGGTCAGATCAATACCAGGGTGCGTGGGCGCCAGATGGCCATGAAGATAGAGTCAACAGCAATTGGCGTCCAGTGGCAGCTTGGCTCTCCGCGACTGGATATTCGCTCGGATGGAAGACGCTAATGACTTTGATTGTTACTACAACATCAGAGCTTCAACGCATTGCCCCGCCTGCATTGCCGCAAGCCTCAGAGGAATACAGCCGACCCTATCAGGATCAACTAAACAACGTGATTCGTCTGTATTTAAACAGGATTAACACCTTAGTTGGCCAGATTCAAGCGGATAAAACAATATTTCCTGCCCTTACTGTTTACACCGTAGCCACCCTACCAAGTGCCGCCACTTCAGGAGCTGGCGCTAGGTCATTTGTGTCTGATGCTCTAGCTCCGGTGTTTGGATCAACCGTAGTAACTGGCGGCGCGGTAAAAACACCCGTATATTCAGATGGAACAAATTGGAAAGTAGGATGAACTTTATAGAACTCCTAAACAAAGTTGGTAGAGTCGCCCGCCCGGCTCACCATGAGTTTGTGCCCATCGAATCCATGGAGGAACGGTTTGAAGAATCCTGCTTTGACTCCCTGGATATGCTGATGATTGGCATGTACATGGCTGAAATCTATGACATCGACGATGAGATAGCCAAAGAGCTGAACCCTGAGACAGTCCAGGAAATGTATGACCTGGTTCAGCTGCACAAAAAGCGCGATCCTGAATCTATGGAATGGGCAATGGAGCTCATTAAATGATTTACCTCACCGACTACCGCACTGCCTACTCCAGCCATGTTGAGCTGATGGAAGACATCACCTACCCCCAAAGGGTTCATTGGTTCCCGGAGACCTATAAGCGGGCGTCGACTGGAATGTTTTATGCGCCTCACCGCGTTGCCGAGAAAGTGCTGGACCCGGAATTGGTGACGCAGCTGCGGGAGAATAAGGTTGGCAAGACTGCATTTATTCTTGCTTCCGGGAATGCCCACTTTGCTGGTATCAATCCCCGCGCCAAGGGGCCAACCCAGCTTTCCTACGAATACAAGTTTCTGCCGTTCACTCTAACTCAGGTATATGCCGGGCGAACCGCTCAGGCCCTGGGTGCTACAGACCATATTGTGACCGACTCAACAGCTTGCGCATCCAGCCTAAAGGCGCTGATGGATGTCCAGACCTTGATAATGATGTATGGGTTTGATCGGGTCATCGTTCTGTCTGTAGAGGATGCAGTATCCAATTCGGTGCTGGAGTTCTTCGGTGAAGCCAAAGCGTCCTTGACCCTGAAAGATGAGCAGGATGGGGTTTTGCCGTCTGCGTTTGATGAAAAAAACCACGGCTTCTATGTTGGTCAGGGTGCAGTCTTAGCGGTGTTTGATTCTCCTAAAGTTGTCTTTGCCAACAAAAGCAACTACCCTGCGGCATCTTTGCGCGGTGCCTATACGGCTAGCGAAGAATGTCCCAATGCCATAGGTCAGCGGGAAGATGGCCAGGGGTTTGTGCGCGCAATTGAAGGCGCCTTGACTGTGGCCAAAGACCGGGCGAGCCGGATAAAACTTGTCAAAACCCATGGAACTGGTACGCTCAGTAACAACAAGGCCGAGAAGACTGCTTTGTTGTCGACGTTAAAAGACTTTGTCGCAACGTCATACAAGGCTAAAATCGGCCATACTATGGGCGCCAGCGGGCTGCTCGAGACATGTTTGCTGCTAGACGACCTCAAACGTGGCGTTGTGCCCAAGATTGAAAACCGCACAACACATGACACTCAATTCTTATCCCATGATGTATCAGACCCTGGTGGTTTGATACTCAGCTTGGCGGCTGGTATGGGCAACGTATATTCGGCAGCACTTCTGTCGTTGGAGATTTGATATGTCAGGAATGGTAGACAGCAAACAAAAACAGCTCAATAGCGCGGAGATCGTCAAGATCGCGCTAGATAACACCAGCTCAAAGATCCCTACTTCAGCCGCTTTTACAGCGGTCATGGCGGAGCTGGGCCAGCCTAATACTGACGTCAAGATCATGGGGAACACTTTATTTGTGCTCCACAAAGCTGACAATGGTCAAGGGTTTTTTAAAGCACTAAATGCAGATACCGCGCGCAACTTTGTTGAAAGCAGCAGGCAGTATGTGGTTTACGCCAAACAAAAGCAGGGCATAAAAGTCCTGGTTACAGAATTTGAAGATCCCGCAATCAGCACTTTGTTTCACGCTATTTCCAAAAAACCACCTATGCCAAATATGGGGTTTCAGGAATACAAGGTTTCACCTAGCGTAAACAGAATTGTTTTAAATCTGGGGTGACATATGGGTGCAGTAGCAGCAATAGTAGAAGCACCATTTAAAGCGGTTGAGGCTGTAGGTAAAGCCGTTGGCAACGCTGTTGAAGACGTTGGCAACTTTGTCAACAAGGAAATCATTCAACCTGTTGCAAAAACGGTAGAGAAGACCGTACAGGCCGCACTAGATGATCCAATTGGAACGGCGGCCAAAGTTGTAACTGCCATATATGCGCCAGAGCTTTTACCTTTGACTAACGCGGGAGTTGCCTTAGCTCATGGCGCTTCGCCAGAAGATGCATTGAAATCAGCTGCTGTAACTATGGTCACCCAAAATGTTGCGGAGGGTGTTGGTGACTATGTCAAGCCTGAAATGGCTCAGACATTTTCTAACCCAGCAGTGGCTAATGCGGCCACAAGCGCAACAGCCAATGTGGCGGCAGCTGTAGCTACCGGCCAGGACCCGACGCAAGCATTGATATCGAGCGCTTCTGGCTCTGCGGCTGGCGCTATTGCCCAAGAAATCCCTGGCTTTGATGACCTATCTAAGACTCAGAAGAATGCTGCTGTCTCCGCAATCTCTGCAACTATTCAGGGCAAAGATGCAACCCAAGCGGTTATCAATCAAGCAATTGCTGATGGTATCGACGCGGCCAACAAAGCCGTTCATCCAGATGCTGCCTACCAAGACCTTCTTAAGACCAACCCCAATATTGATACAGAGACTCTACCCAACACGCCTGCAACTACTACAGACGAGTTGAATCAAGAGTTGTTCCCAGCCGACACCGGGGCAGAAACTGCGCCAATCACAACACCAGGAACAAGTGTGGTTCAGGATGTTTTAGCTCCGGCCACAAGCGATACAACTCCAGCATTGCCAACCCCGGATTTACCAGTCCCGCAGACTCCGCCCTCGGCAACAGAGACTCCAGCGGCAGAAACCCCTGCGCCAAAAGAGCCCGCTAAAGAAACTCCGGCAGCAGATCAAGGGTTTGACAATGCTGCGCTTAACGACTTTTACCAGTCGATTGGCTTAGACCCCGAGTCCATCACAAAAGCGTCTGCAATGACCGACGACCCGCTGGAGATGTACTCTCAAGCGTATGACGAACAATTCATGCGGGATTACTACAAGTCGATTGGTATTGACCCGGATTCAATTAGCCCGGCCTCTCCAATGGAAGAAGACCCGCTGGCATATCTGAACCCTGATCCCATCGGAGCTTCACAGAAGTCTTTGGGCCAAATGGTTAAGTCATTCATACCGGCAAACGTCAACATGCCTGACCGTAGCTCAATCATGCCGCTTTTGCAAAATGCAGCGCTCTATGGTGGTGCTGGCGTGGCTATCTCATCGTTACTAGATGAAAACGGCAACCCGGTTACTTCAGAGCCTGTACCTGAGCAGAGCTTCTATTGGAATCAAATGGCTCCTACCGCTCCAGAAGATGGCGTGGCTTATGGAGAATCTCAGTTAAATCCCTACTATGCAGCACAGGGCGGGTTAATGTCATTAGCGCGCGGTGGCATCTCTACCCTGGGCGGTTACTCGGACGGCGGTAGATTGCTCAAGGGCCCTGGTGATGGTATGTCTGACAACATCCCGGCAATGATTGGCCGCAAGCAGCCTGCCAGGTTGGCAGATGGCGAGTTTGTAGTCCCGGCTGATGTCGTCTCTCATCTTGGTAACGGCTCAACAGAAGCTGGCGCCAATGTTCTGTACAAGATGATGGAAAAGGTTAGACGCGCTCGAACCGGAAACGTCAAGCAGGGCAGACAGATCAATCCCACTAAATTTATTCCCTCATAAGGAAAGACCATGGCACTCTTATCTTCTTCAGGCTTAACAGACGTCCCGTCTTCAGCCAACGTCACGGGCCCATCAGACTATTCAAGACCGTTTACATCTGATGTATTGGCCAAAGGGCAGGCGCAATTAAATGCACCTATGCCTCAGTACCAGGGCCAGTTAACCGCTGGTACTTCCGGCTTGCAAAGTGACGCTTGGAAGGGATTGTCCAATCTGACTCTGCCGTCAACAATGACCACGGCTGGGAGCAACTTACTTGGAATTGGTCAACAAGCTCAAGGGGCGTCTTACACGCCAGCCGGATCAGACTTTACCTCTCAGTATGCCCAGCAATACATGAACCCGTATTTGCAGGCATCCCTTAATCCTCAACTGGACGAAGCTCGACGTCAGTCATTGATCACCCAACAAGGCAATGCAGCCAAGGCTACTTCGCAAGGTGCTTTTGGTGGTTCAAGACAAGCTTTGATGGATACAGAGACTCAGCGAGCCTTGGGCACAAACTTGGCTAACATCACCGGCCAGGGCTACAACACAGCTTATAACAATGCTCAGGCCCAGTTCAATGCTGACCAAGCGCGCAAAATACAAGAGGCCCAATACGGCGCTGATCTAGGCCTGAAAGGATTGACAGCCGCTACTTCGGCTAATCAGGCGGCAGGTAATATTGGTTCGCAACAGGCCCAGTATGGATTGCAGAATTTGCAAGCTTTAGCTACAGCTGGCAATACTCAGCAAGCCCAGAATCAGGCCGCACTGAATGCCCAGTACAACCAGTATCTGGATCAGCGTAACTACCCATCGACCATGCTTTCAAACCAAGCTGCTCTCATTAAAAATGTTGGCGGACAACAGATTGCTACTTATGGAGCCAAACCAAGCTTCTTGCAATCAGCAGTTGGTACGGCAGCTGGTGTTGCTGACCTTATCAAGAACCTTACGGCATCTGGCAAGAGCGTTCCAGCAATTAACAGCATTCTTAAATCAATGGGTATCAATCCATCCACGCTGGCGCCAAGTATGACTGCAACTCACCAAAACACAGTTGATGCCAATGGCAATCCGGTAAATCCAAGTGGTGGAGATACAGTTGTCAATGATCCATTAGGCGGAGATTACGGTTCTGTATACGGTACGCCAGAAGAACAACAGTCTTGGAATGACTGGAACAATTATTATTCCAATCAAAATACTGACAACTCCACAAACAACTACCCAGGTGGCGACACCTACACCGGGCCTTGATTATGAAAAATTCGGTAAAGGAAAACCATGGCTACTGAACCACTAAATCTCATCCAAGTTCAATCTAGGTTGCAAGACCCGCTGACGGTTACCAACCAGGATTTGCTGAAGTACGCCAATGGGGGTAACCCAGAGGTACCGTCATTCCTTGCCCTGATTGAGATGAATCGACGCAAGCAAATTGAGGACACAACGGCGCAGTTCCAAAGCGCCAATGTCCCGTCTGTTAAAGATCAGCTGGCTCAGTCATTGATCAGTCCGACCATGACCGGCGGCAACAGGATGATCCAGGTTAATCCGACCGATGCACCTACCGGGATCATCAACCCCACCCATATGTCTCAGCCCGCTCAACCTACGGCTAATCCATTTGGAATGCCTCCCCAAGTTAATATGACTGCGCCTCCACCGGTTCCGCAGCCTCCTCCTACTCAAGCTGCAAGGGGCGGTCTTATGACTCTACCCGTGCGCCATTTCAATTCTTCCAGCTATGCAGGCGGCGGCATTGTGGCGTTTGGCGATCCAGAATTGAACCCAGATGAAGACCAGATAGTCAAAGACCGCGCTGAATATATTGCCCGGCATTCAGGACGACCACCGGCTGATGACACCGAGGCGGTTAAAGACTTGCTGACCGGCAGAACAAAAACCAGCGGCCAGACATCAGGGGAAGACAATCAGCCGTCCTCCAGTGATATGACAAGGCTCATGGTTGATCAAGCCAAGAAGTCGCAAGTTAGTGCGCCCGAAAGCAAAGGCGGCCCAGATGCGTCTTACGATATCAAGGATAGCGGCGTTTCTCCTGCTACCAATTTGCCGTTGTACACAGAAAAAAATCCCAACTTGCGCGGCCCGCACGTTAACCCGGTTGAAACACCTGCCCCGGTTTACGAAAGACGATTTGAGGAAAACAAGCCGGAATCGGGTTTGCCATCTATGCTCAAACCACTGGCAATTTCAAAGCCAGAAGACCTGAGCAGAGAACAAGCCTACGCCGGTATCAAGGAAAGCCAACGCATGGCTGGAGTCTCACAAGACCCCTATGCCGACGTTAAGAAGCGTCAGGATGCCTTGGAGGCCAGACAGTTGGCCGAGTATGAGCAAGGCGGCATTGACCGACTCATTGCCCAAGCTACGGCATTTGCTACCGCTGATCCAGCCAAAGGATTTGGTGTTGCTGCCGCACAAAGCTCTGCGGCATCGCGCGCTTTGGAGAAAGAACAGAACGCCTTGCGTACCCAGCAAGAGACTGCGGCAATCACGGTTCGTACCGCTATGGCCAAGGAGCAAGATGCTCATGCGCGCGGGGATGCAGCTGCTATCGAGTCATCTGTTGCAGAACGCCAGAAAGCCCAAGCTGAATTTGCCAAACTTGTTCAACAACAGAACAAGATTGAGATTGACATGGCCACCATGCAAAACACGGCACAGCACTACAAAGATCAGGCCGATATCCAAAAAGAATCCAACCGGATTACAGATTCATATCACCAGGGCTCTCTTACGCTGGAGCAGGCTAAAAATCAAGTGCAGGCAGCATTGGCTCAAGGTCAGCTTGACTATCATGTGGCCAAACTTGTTATTGACAAACTCGAAGCTGAGAACAAGGCAACTCACTTGATCAATGAGGGCCAGTACTGGAGAGGTATGGTGGCTTATCACAACACCATGGCCGGAATTGCCGAGGACACCAGGCCAAGTAAAGAAGACAAAGTACTGACAGCAGTTCAAAAACTGGTGGAAGCTGATCCGACCATAAAACGCTTAGCAGAAAGAATAACTAAAAACGAGATAAAGATCGGCTCAGAAGAATATGCCACCATAATGGAGGAAATGCGACGGATTTCTATACCTTTTTATAAAGACCACAAGTTGACTCCTCCTGAGCCAGCCAACTTTCCAAAACCGCCGCCTGCCCCAGTCAAAAAAGAATTCCATCTCAGCGATTTAAATCCTTTTAAGCCCGCTGCTCCTGCTACAGTTGATACCAGCGGATTTAAATATATTGGCAAAGATGAAATGGGGCACTAATGACAACGCGTTATCGAGTCCAAGGTCCAGATGGTGCGATCCATGTTCTTGAAGGGCCGGATGATGCATCCCCCTTACAGATAGAAACATTTGCCGCCCAGACAATAGGCAAAGCCGCCCAAAAGCCGGCTCCCGAACCGGGCTTGCTATCTGCTCTTCCTGTGGCAAAGCCTGTTGTAGCTACCCCAAGCCCAGACGCTAACGTCATGGGTGGGGATGATATTTGGTCAACTATTACTCAGCCAGTTGCTAAGACAGAGCCCAAGAGCATCATGGAGGGCTTTAAAGGCGCTCCTCCTGAAGTTGATTATGCAGAGAACTTGCGGGCAATGCAGCGCAGTGAAAGCCCTGATTCGGTCATGTATAAGTTTGGCCGTGCCAAGCAAGAGACAGATCAGCAAGTTGAGCTGGGCAAGCAGAAAATACAAGAAGTCCAAGACCAGCGTGACAAGTTGCGCGCTGCCGCAAAGAATGAGAGCTACGGGTTTACAGACTTTGCCAAAGATAGCGGCTTGGATTTAGCCAAGGGAACCTCTGGTTTACTTGAATCCTATGTTGGTTTGCTTGATATTACCTCCTTTGGAACTGCTGGAAAAGTGTTAGGCGATATGGGGTATGACCCTCCAGCCGTTAAAAAATTCCTTGATGGGTTTCAATCCATTACTAGAAAAAATGCTGATGCCAATGTGCAAGAGGCCCAAGGATTTATAGACAGCCTGTGGGCAATTGGCGTTAATCCAACTGCAATGGTTGGAAGTATTGTTGGGTCTTTACCAGGCACCGTTGCATCAGGCGTTGGCGCTGGTCAATTTGTAAGATTTTTGGTAGGAAAAGCAACGGTTGAAGCAACGGCTCTTGGTTTAGAAGGAGCAGCCGCCCAGGCTTTTATCACCAACAAAATCAAAGACCAGACTTTTAAGATTGCTGCTGCTGCTGGCGCATCAGAAGGTCTTCAAACAACCGGTTCAATTGCCGAGGCCGGACGCCAAGCTGGAACTGATTGGAGCGACTATGTTGTTCCTGCTATTGCCGCCGGTCTGGGCACCACTGCTATATCAATTGCTTCTGGAAAGATTGGCCAGAAGTTTGGCATTGGAGATATTGAAACTAATATTGCAGCACGTTCACAAAAAATCAAAGGAATTGGCCAGGGCGAAGGAGCCTTTGTTTCCAAGTTTCTTAAAGAAGTTGGCAAAGAAGGCTTCTTGGAAGAGATGCCACAATCTGCTCAAGAACAGATATTTCAAAACCTTGCTACCAATCGACCATGGGATGAGGGTATTGGCGCTGCTGCCGCCCAAGGCCTGGTTGCTGGATTGGGCATGGCTGGCGGTCACTCTGCCGGAGTAGCGGCTTTACAAAGGACTTCATCCACCATAGACAAAATGGCGCCTAATTTTGCGTTGTCTCGCGCAATGCAGGCGGATATGAAAGATCGGCAGTTTTCTCCTGAAGCTATTCGACAAGAGGCCGTGCGCCGTCTTCGTCCTGACCAGGCCCAAATGCAACTGGAGCCAGAAGCTGGCATCACATCTTTGCGCCCAACTGTTGAGCCAGCGCCGCCGGAGAAGCCACTTCCCCCCGGCGAGACATTCCAAGTTACTTTGCCAGATGATATTCGTAATGGCATTCAAAGTGGCGTGGCGTCTATTGACCCAGATACGCGTGATTTTTATGCATTGCAGTTAGAAAGAAAGCTTGCCAAAAACGGCACACTGACTTGGCAAGATATTCCGCAAGAGTTAAACAACTCTATGGACACGGTGGAGTTTGGCGCTTTGAGATCAGGCATAACTCTCAATCCAGAGGCGGCAATTGCACTGGTTCGCGGCGATCAAAATGTCACTTCCGAAGCTGCGCCACCGGTAGCCGAAGTAACTCCTGTCTCCGCTCCGCAAGAACCTACAGCTGGCCCAGCTACTCCAGCTGCCGTCGAAACTCCAACCGAAGAGCTGGCCAGACAAGTCCTGCCTGATGAGTCTCAGGACTATGAGGCCATGATCAAGGAGCTGGAAGCTCAGATGGAGGGTAAACCCGCACCCAAGGCGGAAGAGCCCAAAGCTGAAGAACCTGTAACCACAGGGCCATCTGCTCCGACCGGCGGCCCTGCTGCGCCCGTCAAAGTATCGGAACCAGAAACTCCTCCGGTCAAGCAAGTCTTTGAAAAATCCAATCAGTTGATGAACGAAGAGGTTGCAAAGATTGATTCGGCTGAAAAGTTGGCGGTTGAATACGCAAACATTAGACACAGAAAGAATCCTCTCTCTGTTAATTCGCAAACAGATGCTGTTGCTATGCAAGGGGTTTTCCTGGAAAGATTTGCGGACAACCACCCTGAAAAAGCAGCCGAGTTTGCAGCTGAGTTAAAAGCCGATCCTGAAAAGTATTCTGACGTATCTGGTATTTCTCCAGACTCAGTAAGAGCGGTAGGCTTACGGATTGATAAGCGTCTTGCGTTTAACAAAGAACAATCCGCAAAAGCCCCAGAAACCACAGCTGGCCCAACCGTTCCAGTAGGCGGCCCTGCTGCACCCACAAAAGTAGCCGAGCCAGAAGCGCCAGCAGAAGTCGCTGCGCCGGGCGAAGAAACAACACAGGCCGTTTCTGAAATAACTGAGCCAGAAGCGCCAGCTGAACCTATAGAAAGCGGCTTACCTAAACTTCCCGCCGGAGAATACAAGCCACGGGATCAGTTTCAGCACGAAGGAAGAACGTGGCAAGTTAGCTCTGTACTTCATACAGGTAAAGGTTTGGAGGCTAATACTGTAGACAAAGGAAAATTTGTTCGTCAGCGTTTTGATATTGCCGCCAAGGAAGTTCCAGCAGAAGAGAAGCCTACCGCCGGACCAGCTGGCGTCGACACTACCACTGTTACAGTCAAACCCGAAGAGCCAACAGGTGGCCCCGCTGCCCCAGCCGGACCTAAAGAACCCAAAGCGCCAAAGGTAAAGCTTTCTGAAGAAGAGAAAGCAAAGGCGGCAGAGGAAAAAGTTAAAGCCGAGGAAGAGAAGGCCAAAGCCGCAGAGCAAAAGAAAAAGGCCGAGGAATTCAACAAGCAGCCCATGAAGGTTGCCATGGAAGCTGGCAATGCTGATGTTGTTGCGTCTATCCTGCACGGGAACGCTGTGGCTGAAGACATGATGCCCGTCATCTTCCCTGATGAGATGCTGTTACGCATCCCTGTCTATTCAGGGGATCTATCAAAGATTGAAGCGGCGCTGGCTAAGAACGGGTTCCGCATTACTGATCGGTCAGTTTCTTCAACTACAGACGATCCATCCTATACAGGCCCTGAGCGTGTAACTATTTCCGCGCTTTACAAGCCTGAGAAGGTAAGTATCCAGGGTGGTGGTGCGGAGTTTTATGGAAACCGCAAAGACAAGGTTACCGCTCCTCCAATACCTAGAGATGCTACAGACGCCCAAATCACCAAGATGTTGGCGGCTGTGTCCAAAGACATCCTGCTTGACATCAATTCAAATCCAGACAACTCGTTTGGAACAATGATGTACAAAGAGGGCATTGTGAGCTATGTCTTGCCTGCGTCCGACTACATGCTTGCAGCCATCAAAGAAGCCCGACTTGTTCGTGTATCTGAAAGAACAGGTAGCCGACAGGCTATCAAGATGGCTTTGGAAAACGGTCAACAAGATGAAATCCAAAAGCTTTTACAGGGTTATGTTGATGCGCTTCAGGGCCTGCAAAAGGTCTTTGACTCTCACGCCCGTATAGGTGACTTAGACCTTGCGCTAAAAGAAAAGTACGTCAAAGATGAAAGCCAAAGCTCGTCAGCGTTCAAGTACACGCAAGATGGACTCGATCTCCGCAGCAAGCTAAAAGCCAATAACTTGCCCGCACTCTTTAACAAGATGTACCAGTTGTTTGGGGCAAATGAAGATTCCACTGACCAGACTAACCGCGTCATCAAGAAGGAAACTGAAGTGCCACCAGAGCTGGGCAACATTGTCCGCCGTGGTATGCGGGATCACCGCCAGGGCCGTGACGTTGATGTCCAAGACTTTGTAAACACGTTTGGCCTATTTCCCGGTGGTGTTGATTTTGGTAACTGGGTTAACCAGTCCGAGCGCGCGGCTCACTTGAATGCTATCTATGACGCCATGTATGACTTGGCGGATGTTTCTGGCATTTCTCCAAAGATGCTTGGACTGGGCGAGAAGCTCAAGATGGCCATTGGTGCCCAGGGTAAAGGCGGCAGAACTGCTGCCCACTACATTCCTAAGCTAAACGAAATCAACCTTACCAAAACCAAAGGCGATGGATCACTTGGCCATGAGTGGCAGCACGGCTTGGACTGGAATCTTCAGCAAGAAGCCAATGGCAAAAAACTGATGGCGGGCACGGTTGAGGCCCTCAAAAACACAATAGATGCTGAGACAGTAGAAAACAATCTCAAGGCCATTTTGCGAGATGTTGCCAACAGCGCAGATAACCGCAACATGCCGCCCAAGAAAGCGTTCTTTGCTGCAATTACAAACCCTAACTATTATTCCCAAGCGCCAATCTTTAGGGACTCGTACAAACAGACTCAGTACCTTAGAGATGCTCGGGCGTTAGATGAAGCAGAGGGCAGAAGCCCGGCTTATTGGAGCTCCAACGTCGAGTTGTTGTCTCGCGCATTTGAGTCTATGTTGTTTGATATGTCTAAGGGCGGGTCACCATACCTTGTCGGCCCCACAGTTGCTGATGGATACATATCAAAGAAAAACGGGTACGGTGGTACGTCTTACCCGGCGGGTAAAGAGCGCCCGGCCCTCAATGAAGTCTATAAGCAGATGCTCGACCAGATTGACCCAGAGACTCTGGAAGTCAAAACCTACAAGATGGACACCAAGATTGTCCAAGTGGAAGAGCTGGGCTATGCCGTCTTGGATCAGTACAACTTAGATTCTGGCTCTAGTGGCGGCCTGGTTTGGTTCAAAAACCAGAAGGAAGCTGAAGAAGCCAAAGCCCAACGTGACGGCCAAGAAAGAGTCATGACTCCAGAGGCCATGCAACTGAGCAAGGTCAATCAGCGCATCATTGACATGGCAAAGCGGGTTGATGCCATCATGGAAGAGATGGGTCTATTCAAATGGCCCGAGATTAAAAATGGCTCAATGTCTGAGTCCATGTTCTATCACATGCGTCAAGGATGGTGGCCAAAGAATAACCGTGAGCTGGCCGAGTACGGCATCAAAGCGTACTTGCAGAATCCAAAATTGCTTGGCTTTGACCCCGCCAAAGATCAGCGCGAAATAGATAAGTACAAGATTGCCGACTTTGAGGGTGACCGCGTCAAACTTAAGCAGACTCAAGAAGACTTTGAGGCCGCAGCCGTGCGCTATGTTAGCCAAGTCATTACTGACATGAGAGCTGAAGGCTCAGATACAAAGGCTGTCTATGAGCACATTGTTGGCCTGTATCAAACTCAGCCGACATTGGATGTTCAGTCTGTCCTAAGCAAAACAAACAACGCCTACTCCACGCCCCTGCCTATTGCTTTCCTGGCCGGTATGCTGGCAAAGGTTAAATCCACCACTACGGTCTTGGATCCAACGGGCGGCAATGGAATGCTGGTAGTGGCAGCCAATCCACAGAACGTCACCACAATCGAGCTTGACCCTCACCGCGCTCTAAACATGGAGCTGATGCAAATTGGCAACGTGATCGAGGGTGATGCTCTTGAGAAAATCAATGACTTAAGAGATCAGGAAGTTGACGTAGTCTTGGCCAACCCGCCGTTTGGCGCCTTGTCAACATCAGAAAATATCCCGTCTTGGACTGGTCAGAGCTACAAAATTGGAGCACTGGATCAATTGATCGCGGCTAAGTCTTTGCGGGCTATGGCCAACAATGGCCGTGCTGTATTGATACTTGGAGCACACCCTAAAGCCGGGACAGTAACCTCCACAGACCGTGTATTCCTGAATTGGCTATATGGCAACTACAACGTAGTAGACCATTTTGAGATCGCTGGCAACTTGTATCGTAAGCAGGGCGCGTCTTGGCCGTTGCGCGTCCTAGTTATTGCCGGTAGAAACCAAACGGAAAACGCTTATCCAAGTGATTTCAACATCAATCGGATAACTACATTTGATGAACTTTGGAGCAGATATGTTCAAACCAGTGATCGTAGCCAAGAAGTCGTGGTGGGTACCGGAAAGAAACAGCCAATTACTGGCGGTGCAAATCGACCTGCCGGAGGAGTACCAACAGGCGGTACGCTGGAAAATGGAGAGCCTAGCGGAGGAGTGGGGGCTGGAGAGGGCGCTGGCGTCGGCGAACAACTACCTACAACAGGACGGGGCGCTGGCGCTGCCACAACCGGCGGACGAGGAGCAGCTGGTGCAGCTGGTGCTGGAGAACAGCAGCCGGATATCGGAAAAAATAAACGAGGGGGATCCAATACTGGCCAAGCCGGCAGCTCAGAAAGAGGCGCTGATAGCGGTAGAGGATCAGAAGCTGAACTGGGAGGACTTTCTGACCTAGACCTGGATTCAATCTTTGATGAACTAGGTAAACCAGAAAAAGTTAAGGGCGGCCCGCGCGCGCCTCGAGGTGCTCCAAAAGAGCCAGGCGCTCCAAGGGCTCCAAGAGCGCCAGCAGTCAAAGGCCCAACAGTTATTCCAAAAGAGCTGGAAGGATTGGGACTAGAGTCATTGTTGGATGAATTAGATGTTGCCCTGAACGGCAAGGCTCCTGAAGTAACCAAAGAAACTACGCCAGAAGACAGTCAAGAGCGCCTGGACAAGCAAGCCAACGAGGCTATGGGTCGCATTGCTCAGAACACCAAGAACACCAGCGACGACCCTAACAGCGGTCTTTACTCAAGAAAGGGTGATCAGGAGTACGCCAACGTGCAGCCAATCATCCAGAAGGTATGGAATGCTGTTGGTGAAAAGGTTAGCGACGTATCTCAACGTATCAAGCAAGTCTATTCTTTGCTGGTTACCAAGTTTGGTGACGCCATCAAAGCCCACCTACGCACGTTTGTTGATAGCCTGCGCTCAGTGGTACAGCGTCGTCCTAAGAACCAGACCCCCGTCCAAGCGGAACCTATTGATACTGAATCCCGCGTTGTCTACCTTGGCAAGTCGCGGTTCTCCAGCGATGGCATCTATTTGCCGCGCGCGCAGTCTCAACACGCTTACTCAGCCTTGGAAAGACTGGAAGCCCAGGTCGGTGCCATTGATGAGTTTGTGGCCAACGAGCTTGGATATCCGTCAGTTGAGAAAATGGCCAAAGGTTTGGCCGGGTATCAGATAGACGGCTTGGCTCTGGCCATTCAGGCCAACAAGCTTGGCAAGGGCTTCATCATTGGCGATGACACCGGTGTGGGCAAAGGCCGTGCAGCAGCCGCCATGATTGTCTGGGCTAAGAAGAATGGAAAGATCCCGATCTTTGTAACGCTCAGTGACTCCTTGTACACCGCGATGTATGAGGATTTGAGCAACATTGGCCATGAAGACATCAAGATCGGCATGACCAACAATGAATCCATGATTCAAAAGAACATTGGTAATGGCCAGACTAAGGTTGTGTTTGAAAACAAGGGTAAAGCTGGCCCAGACCTCATGTCCTACATCGCCAAGAACGGTGAGCTGCCCAAGGGTATGGATGTCTTGTTTACAGCTTACTCTCAGCTCAATGGCGGAACAGGCTCTCCGGCAAGACAGGGAGCCATAGCCTCTTTGGTTGCCGCTGGCAAAGCCGTCTTGATCATGGATGAGGCTCATAATGCAGCTGGCATTCCAACTAACCCGGACTCTGTTGGCCAGAATGCTTTCTTTATGTCTTTGCTGACAGGTCAAAACTTGTTGGGCAAGGATAAAGACGCGCCAGAAGATTGGCAGCCACCTCCTGCTGTGTACTTGTCTGCGACATTTGCAAAGCGCCCAGACAACATGCCTTTGTACATCCATACCAACTTACGGTATGCGGCCAACACTCCAGAAGAGCTGACGGCCTTGTTCGGCAAGGGCGTGAAGACCGACGTCTTGCAACAGGTTTCATCTGAGATGTTGGTTGAGTCTGGCTCCATGTTGCGCCGCGAGAGATCGTATGAAGGCGTGAAGATGGACTTTGTTACAGACGAGGCCAATGCTCCGCGCGATATCAGGGAAGTCGACAAAGTCACAACCATCCTAAGAACATTGGTCAATGCTGATCGTGCGCTTAAAGATTGGCTGAAGACGCCCGGAATCCAAGAGCAGCTCATTACGACGTTTGGCCCACCCGGCTCAATGCTGGGAAAGATTGGCCCTACCGCGTTCACTGAGGCCAAGGCCAACATGTTCACCTCTGTGGTTCATAACTACATTGGAACCCTGCTGTTGTCTACCAAGACTCAAACAGCCGTAGACATGGTTGTGGACAAGATGAACAACAATGAAAAGGTTGTTGTTGGCTTGCAGAACACAAACGGCAGCGCGCTAGATGACTTTGTCTCCAAGAACGGTATCAAGATAGGTGATGAAATACCCAACTTTGGTTGGCAGACTCTTCTCCAGCGCGCCATTGACTCGACCAGAAAGGTCACGTTGAAGTCAGCCACCGGAAACAAGAAGGACAACATCAAGGTTGAAGTCCCATACTCGATGATGCCTCCATCTGTAAGGGCTGGCTACGACAACCTGGCCAACATGCTCAAAGACTTCCAGTCTGATTTGCCTGTGGCTCCTATTGACTACATGCGTACTCAGCTTGAGAGCAAGTATGTCTGGACAATCGACGGCAAGACTCATGTTGGGGATACACCTCCACCCGGAGTTAAGGCTAGACACCTGGTGGTCAGAGAAATTACCGGGCGCAATACAGCTGTAGATTACCGTGGTGATGTGCCTAAATACATGGCGCTGAATAACCCAGAACGGGTTGCCATGATCTCCTCATTCCAAAACGGTGAAGACTCTCAAAATGGGCCAATCGACGTATTGATCATTAACTCTGCTGGCGCGACTGGCATTTCGTTACATGCATCTACCGAGGCCTTTGACCAGCGTCCACGCCATATGGTGGTGCTCCAGCCTCACGGGGACATCAGCGTCTTCATCCAGCTGCTGGGTCGTATCCACCGCACAGGTCAGGTTGAATGGCCGTCATTCACCATGCTGGCTACCGGCATCCCTGCCGAGAGACGTATCTTGGCCATGCTGCGTAAAAAGCTGTCCAGCTTGAAGTCCAACACTTCGGGCGGCTCTAGCAGCACCAAGGTAAACGGCGTCGACTTCATCAATAGATATGGTGACGTTGCAACTGCTGAATATCTGAACGAACACGCTGATATCCGCGAGTTCTTGGGTCAGCCTTTGTTTGGTGATCCCGCAGAACAAGCTGGAACAGACTTGGCTCACAAAGCTTCTGGCACTGCCGGACTCTTGTCTTCCGCAGATCAGCAGGAGTTCTTTGACTCTATTGAGGCCAGCTACTTGGCTGAGATCGAGCTGCGTAACTCTACAGGCACCAATGCTTTAGAGCGCCGCGTGATCCCTCTTAACGGTGAGATGATCAAGGAAAACCTGATCGAGGAAGGATTGGATAGCTCCAACCCATTCCTGACTGATGTGGTGATGGCTCAGTTGAATGTGGACGTTATTGGTTCTATACCAACCAAGCAAAACATTGACGATGATATTGCCCAGGCTCTAAACGGTCGCACTGCCCAACAGGTCGTAGAAGAGATTGACACTGATCTCAATACCATCTTTGTCGAGGTAAGAAACCAAATCATCTTAAAACAGCAAGCTTTGGCTGCATCAATTGCCGCACCTGACGCCACTGAAAAAGACGTTGAAGTACTGACCAAGCAAAAAGAAGCCCTGGACTTGCAGTTTGCTACCCTTGGTGAGCGCCGAGAAAGAACACTGAGCGCCCTGAGAAACCAATACCCAATCGGTATAGGCTTCGAGTCGTTCATGCTCAACAGTGTTCCAGCAAGCGCGGTTGTTGTTGGCATTAAGGTGGACAAGGCCAGGATTGGAAAGTCCAAGACCGGCAACCCATATTCACCATCCAACTTCCAAATCATCTTCAAGCGCAACATCCCAGAGGGACGGGTTGCCCCTACGCTGGCCACTTTGGAAGGCCCAAGCATTGACCAAAGCTCACCATGGCGCAATCCTCCGCTGGATAACTGGTTTGCTCTCAAGTCAGTAACTGGTGGTCGTACTACTCGCTATATCGCTCTTGGAAACATCCTGAGAGCAGCGCAGTTGTTTGACAAAGACGGCGGTGAGATTGCTAAGTTCACCCTCATGAACCAGCAGGAACCAGTCTCTGGCGTAATCATGCCTGCCAAATACCAGCCTGTGGCCATCAGCGCGCAGCCGGTAAGGTTACGCAATCCAAATGCTGCGGTGCAATACACACTGTCCGCTTGGCAAAAGATTCTCCAGAACAAGTACGACAGTACTCAAGTGGAAGAGTACAAACAAATAATAGACCAGCTGCAACCGCTGCTCTTGCCAAATCTTCCTGACTTCCAGACGTTTGTTGATCTGCAAAAGGCCAGCTATACAAACATTGTTATCCGTGGCACACAGGGCATCTGGACTCTGTCGCTGGATAACTACAGGCCTGACGGGTTCAGGCTCTCTGTCGCGGGCGATGCGCCTAAAAAGTTTGTTACATCCATCAAAGACGTCCCTATGGCTAAGAAGGGTGGACGTTATGAGATGACTGGAAGGGAAAACATATCAGACCCAGCAAAAATTGCTTCGCTCATCAAGCTTTTGCACAAGACTTACCCAGCTACCGTGGAAGCTGACTTTGGTCAACTTGCCCGCGATGTGATGAAAGTTGAGTTTGACGACAGCGAGTCAAAGAAAGGTATGTTCTCTCGCACAGTTGCAGAGGGCGGCCAAAGCATTGAGGATGTCAAGTCCCAGATCATTCCGATCAAAGGCATCACAATTAACGTCGTTCAATCTTCGGATGAGCTGCCTGACGATGCCGCCCCATCTGATGTTGAAGGTGCTTGGTACTCAGGCACTACTGTCTACCTTGTGGCAGATAACCTACCAAATGCCAAGCGCGTTCAGGAAGTGCTGGCGCATGAGGCTGTTGGACATGCTGCATTGGAAGCAATGCTTGGCAAAGACTTGATGGCGGCCTTGGTCAAGAATGTCCAAAACTTAGAAAAGTCCTCACGCCTTGTCAAGCAGATCGCAGTTCAAGTAGACCAAACACAACCTGGCTTGTCTAGTGACCGTCGTGCTAAAGAAATTGTGGCCGTCATGGCAGAGCGCGGGCTCTATGGCACCTTGGTACAGCGCGTAATCCAAGCCGTGCGTAAATGGCTCAGAGCCGCCGGCTTCACGCTCAAGTTCTCAGATAGTGACGTTCTGGCTTTGCTCAAAAACGCAGAGAAGTTTGTTGCTGCCGCAGATTCCGTACCTAAGCTGCTTGGGACGCCAGAGCCTTTCTACTCTAAAAATTATAAGGGTGGCCCAGCTCCAGTGGCTCAGTGGTCGTCGCCAGACTCAACAATCATGGATTACGTTGAGTACAACTTGGCTGACAAGTATGTTGACCTCAAACATGCCATCAGAGAAATTGAGAAGAGCGCCGGGCAAATTGAAGAGAACTTTGACGCCTATACAAAAGAGACGTTGATGCACGGTAGGGCGTCAGAGGCCATACAAGATTTCCTGAACAAAGAACTTCTGCCCATCCTGAAGAATATGCGCGCGGAGAAAGTAACACTGCCCGAGCTGGAGGAATATCTCCACAACCGCCATGCCGAAGAGTA
>Ga0214919_10001352_pt1 | contig 40382 bp, 38 predicted proteins | sample LL1503_MetaG_FD_177994 | JGI IMG/M metagenome (GOLD analysis project Ga0214919, IMG submission 177994) | Freshwater microbial communities from Lake Lanier, Atlanta, Georgia, United States - LL-1503 | ecosystem: Environmental > Aquatic > Freshwater > Lake | place: USA: Georgia | collected...
ACACCTTGCAGAAATAATTCATCTTCAGTGAAAGTGGCAAAGCCATCAACTAGCGATGCGCGCCCAGCGCGAAGTGATTTAACTTCAGTTCCTGTTAACACAACGCCGCATTCAAATACATCTTCAATTGAATAATCATGACGTGCTTTTTTATTTTGGGCGATTAATTTACGCCCGCTCTCTTTAGCCATTATGGCCACGTGATTGCACATTAGAATTTGGAAATTTCTTCTGATCTGCTGGTTTGGAAATATCTGAAAGTGCAGTGATTAATTTGATTGCCTTTGGTAATGATTGCGATTCGCTAGCAATTAAATCTGGTTTGATTCCAACCCCTTCAATAAATTTGCCGGAAGGCGTCCGTAAGCGACCAACTGTAATTTCAATACTTGAGCCATTGGCAAGTTTCAAAGATTCTTGAACTGATCCTTTTCCAAAAGTATTTGCACCTACCAACACTGCACGGTTGCGATCTTGCAAAGCACCTGCGACTACTTCAGCAGAACTTGCCGTGTTTTGATTGATCAAAATTGCCACCGGAACGTTGATGCTGGCTGGCGCATCGACTTGAATCGTCTTGCGATCCCCGTTTGCCATGTCATAAGAAACTATTGCACCCTTTGAAAGAAAAAGTGCCGCAAAATCAGTTGCCACGCTCAAGATTCCACCAGGATTGTCCCGCAGATCCAAAATTAAACCTTTTTGATAATTACCTTGTCCTAACTCTGCCTTAATATCTTTTACTACTTGCTCACTAAATGCATCAATTCTCAAATAAAGAATGTTTTTCTTCACTTGATCTGAAGCAACGTCATTAGATTGGAACTCTTCGCGCTCCAGTTTAAATTTTTTCTCAACGCCTTTACGTAAAACTGAAAGTTTTAAAACAGTTCCAGGATTACCGCGCAATGCAGCAGCAACTTCATTAACAGAAGCACTGGACAGATCCACCTCATCAACTAAAATAATTACATCTCCGACTTTTAAGCCAGAACGTTTTGCAACTGAATCTTTTTTCAACGAGGAGATCTCAGATCCTCCACCAATACCAGCGCGTACCCAAATTCCAACACCGCTATATCGCCCAGCTAAGTTCTGACTTTCCTCACTAGTTTCATTTGAATCGTAATAAGTAGACCAACGGTCACCGGTAGCCCGCAACATTCCTTCTATAGCCGCGCGTTCCAATGCGGACTTATCAAGAGCCCCAGCCGTAGCAATTCTGTTGAGTGCCTGGTCAACTGAATTCGTGGATTTATTGAAATTTTGACCCAGCGCAAATGAGAGCACTGAAGTAAATATGATCAGTGCCGATATTCGAATGTGCCGGCGTTTCATGTGCTAATCCTAAAGGAGAAGCAGAGTTAGTGGTTTATACCTTCACAAATCTGCGTAATGTGACAAAAGAGGCCACTGTTGCGACTAATACTCCAGTCAACAGCAGATATCCAGACGCTACCCAAACCGCGTCCCAGCCAAAAAATTTAGTGAAGGTCAGTAATGGAGCCACTTTTGTATCAATTAAGTACTTGAAAGTTGAGAGCAAGCCAGTTGCAAATCCCCACCCAATGAAACTTGAAAAGATTCCTTCAAGCAAAAATGGCAATTGGATTGAGAATGAAGATGCACCAACTAATTTCATTACGCCAGTTTCACGCCGACGATTAAAAGCGGCGATTCTGATTGTGTTAGAAATTAGCAAAGCAGCAGTTAACACACTAGCTAAGCCAATTAGCAAGGCGCCATTTCGTAAAACATTTAACAAGCGGAAGAACTTTTCTAAAATAGCGCGTTGATCTTGTACAACATCAACACCTGGCCGACCCGCAAATGCACTTTGCACTACAGCAAATTGAGTTGGATCTTTTAACTTGATTCTGAAAGATTCTGGTAATTGCTCTGCAGTGACATTTTGCGAAATCGCTGAATCTTTAAATCTTTCTTGGAATCGTGTAAATGCCTCAGCCTTCGACTCGTAATAAACTTGAGCAACAACAGGAAGTGAGCTTAAGTCAGTACGAATCTCTTCACGTTGAGTTGCAGTAATCGTTCCACTAGAACATGATGGAGAAACAGAAAGTTCACTACACAAGTAAACCGAAACTTCAATCTTGTCATACCAATAATCTTTCATCACTCCAACTTGTGAATTTGTTAAAAGTCCAATTCCAAGCATTGAAAGTGAGATTGCTACTGTAACAATTACTGCAAAAGTCATCGTCAAATTTCGACGCAGGCCGATGCCTACTTCAGAGAAAACAAAACCCGCGCGCATTTGATCCCCTAACCGCTATATCCGTAGACGCCGCGAACCTGGTCTCGAACCACATGTCCGCCATCTAATTCGATTACACGTTTGCGCATCTGATCAACAATGCCACTGTCATGAGTTGCCATTACTACTGTCGTACCCGTTCTATTAATGCGATCAAGCAATTTCATAATTCCAACACTTGTAGCGGGATCTAAGTTTCCAGTTGGCTCATCTGCAATCAAAATTGATGGATGGCTAACAAATGCTCGAGCGATTGCAACTCTTTGTTGTTCGCCGCCAGATAATTGACTTGGACGACGATCTCCGTAGCCATCAAGTCCTACTAAATCTAAAACTTCTGGAACTTCGCGGCTGATCTCTTTCTTTGAGTAGCCAAGAACATGCAAAGTGAAGGCAATATTTTCACTGACAGTTTTATTAGGCAAAAGGCGAAAATCTTGGAAGACAGTTCCCACTTGGCGACGTAACTCGGGCAACTTCCAAGCAGATAGTTGACTCAAATCTTTGCCAGCTACATAAATCTTCCCAGTAGTCGGTTGTTCCTCGCGGAGTACCAAACGTAAAAAGGTGGACTTACCGCTACCTGATAGTCCTACGAGAAAAACAAACTCCCCTTTTGCGACGTCCAAATTAACCCCATCAAGAGCTGGTCGCTCCTGGTTGGGATAGATCTTGCTGACGCCTTCAAAGCGAATCATGCGCACCTCACTCCTTGATTCTAGGGAGCGATCCTGAGATCCCGCTGATTTAGGCTCGATTTACCCCGTGAATTTTCTGACATTTATCCGTATTTTGAGCACAGCTACACTAATTAATAATCAGTACTGCTTATCCCTCGTTGGATCTTCTCCAACGAACGCCGGCTTCGATAAATCCATCAATTTCGCCATCGAGAACTGCGCCAGTATTTCCAGTTTCAAAATCTGTTCGTAGATCTTTTACTAATTGATACGGCTGCAACACATATGTACGCATTTGATTTCCCCATGAACCAGTTGTTTCGCCTTTTAGTGCATCAATACGCGCACGTTCTTCAACACGACGAAGATCTAACAATTTTGATTGCAAAACTGCCATTGCTGTTGCGCGATTTTGAATCTGTGATCTTTCATTTTGACAGGAGACGACAATATTTGTTGGTAAGTGAGTAATGCGTACTGCAGAATCTGTTGTGTTGACTCCTTGGCCGCCGGGACCGCTGGAACGGAACACATCAATACGTAAATCTTTTTCATCAATTTCAATGTGATCACTTTGATCAACAACTGGCACTACTTCAACTCCAGCAAAAGATGTGTGGCGACGTGCTTGGCTATCAAATGGAGAAATCCGAACTAACCGATGAGTTCCTTGTTCGACAGAAAGTGTTCCATAAGCGTATGGCGCACTTACCCGTGCAATCGCAGATTTAATTCCCGCTTCTTCGGCATGTGATAAATCTAGAATTTCAAATTTATGTCCATGTCTTTCTGCCCATCTTGTATACATGCGCAACAACATCTGCGCCCAATCAGCGGCATCAACTCCACCAGCTTCAGATCTAATTGTTAGCAAAGCATCACGCGAGTCATATTCGCCGTTTAACAATGTGCGGATCTCTAATTCAGATACAGCACGCTTCAATAAATCTAATTCAGTAACTGCTTCTTCCAAAGTTCCAGCATCATTTTCACCTTCGGCTAATTCAACTAGAACACGAACATCATCAACTCGGCTAACTAACTTTTCTATTCGTTCAATTTCATTTTGTAACCGTGCCAATTTGCTGGTTACGCGCGCAGCATTCTCTTGATCATTCCAAAGATTTGGATCTCCTGCCTCTTCCTGTAACGAGGCAATCTCCCGTTCCATTGCATCAAAATCTAAAACTTTACGAATCGATGAAAGAGATTGAGCTAATTGCTCGATCTCTACGGGAAACTCACGATCAGACATGGATTAAGGATAGTGGCTGAGCCAACTAATCTGAAAAGTAACGAGATCCACCTCTTATTAGTGATGTAACCGTCGGATTCACATCTGCTAAAAATCGAGGCAAGAAAGGGAGCGAAACTTTTGCTGATATTTCAAATTCAACCCAAGAATTTTTACATGTGTAACCTTTAATCGTAATTGCCCTATTACTTAAATAAAACGGAGTCAACTGTGTAGCACGCAAAATGTTGTAGTAGGTACCAACGCAATCGATCGGAACTGAACTACCCGTTACTGAACTACCCGTTACTGAACTGCCCGTTACTGAACTGCCCGTTATTGAACTACCCGTTACTGAACTACCCGTTACTGAACTGCCCGTTACTGAACTGCCCGTTGCTGAACTGCCCGTTGCTGAACTACTTTCATAATAATCTTGTGCTGATAAATTTCGCATGCTTTCCGCAAGTAATCTTTCACCTTCAGATTTAAGCGCTAAATGCGCATTACTTAAATAAGTTATATCACTTAAAGTTGCTATTACTGAAGCAATAATTATTGTTAAGCCAAGGATTAACGGAGTGACAGAACCATCTTCCCTTTTAATATAACAAAATCTCATTGCCAACTTCCAACAGAAAACGTATATTGCTGAGAAATTCCATCGACAGCTATCTTAAAATGGACCAAAGAGTTATGGGTAAGACAAGGCGTTGAATTACAAGTGATGGAAATTACTGCGCTCGGAAATTCTTTGCTCAGAAATAAATCCACATTTCTTCGAGCCAAAAAATCATTCTTGGAACTGATAAATAAGTGCGAACTCTCTCTAAGTGCATTGTGAAGTAATACTCCTTTCGATGTCGTTAATGAGAGTTGGGTAGAAAAAAGTAGAAGAGGGACGAGTAAAGGAATTGCTAGCGCAACAAACTCCAGCGTTGCACTTCCTCTGGCGTTTCTTAACATTGAAAAAAATCTAAATTTTCGACTAAGTAATTTTGATCTAGCAAATTGTGTGTTTGTAGCACGCTTCTTGGAATTTTTTATCAATTTAAAATCACCGTCGAACTTACCTGGATCGGCAGGATACCAATCGCTTTCAAATGACTGATATTCCTAAGTAGAACTTTTCTAACAACAAATCCAAAAAATTGCTCATCTACCACCGTTACTTCCAGTTGTTCTGTCTTAATAAATTTTGGTAAACCTGGTTTAGACAGATACTCCTCAGCAGCAAATTGTGCGGCAACTGTGCTTTGACTCTGAACACTAGCTTCGGCAACACCTTGAACAACTATCTCCATTGCACTCTTGATATTGTGAAATGAATACAATTGAATAATCCCAGCAAACAAGATTAACAATGGAATCAGTACAAGAGCGCTTTCAACATTTCCAGCATCATTTGTAAGTTCTCTTTTGCTTAACCTGAAAACCTTCCTCTTCTGTGGCTCATTCTGTCGCTCACTCTGTCGCTCGTATTGAATCACTTTAGCAACTATCGAATTGCGTTCATGGAATCCAATGAATTCCGCAATAGAGTGTTAAGCCTTGGCGCGGCAATAGTCCAGATTCCAGTAATTAACCCGGCTGTCATTAGTACCACCAAGACCCAACCTGGCACATCACCTCGATCAGATTGGGCCCACACCCTGATCTGAAATTTAATAAATATCTGGTTCATTTGTCTTCTAATATTTCTTCTCATTTGACTTCCTTCCTAGTTGATTGGAGCTGCATTTTTTACTTTGTATTGACTAACCATTGAACTATCTAGAACGCACTCATCTGATTAAGTTGGTAAAGGCTTGGCCAGAGTGCGAAAAGAATTGAAACTGGCAAAATAAGAAAAACCACAGGGACCATCATTTTCAACTCTGCTTTGTTCCCTAAATCCAAAAACTCTCTTCTCTGTGCCTCGCGTAAATCAACTGCTTGTTGTCGAAGCACTGAAGCTAAAGGTGTGCCACGTTCCATAGTCACAATCAGTGCATCTACAAAGCGATAGATCTCTGGGATGTTGATGCGCTTGGCAAGTTCATCTAACGCAAAGGTTGTACTTTTTCCATCATGAATCTCTGATAAAAATTGATTTAATTCACTGAATAACACTTTCGAGAAAGAATCTGAAAGATCATTTTCCAAAATTTTCTTGATTGACATTACCGGAGAAAGCCCTGCGGTAACACACAAGGCTAAGTACTCCGCAAAATATGGAAAATCATTTCTTAATGCAAGAATTCTCTTTTTACTCTTATTTGATTGATTCTTCTTTCTAGCCCAATCTCCACTTACTAACCCCAAAATAGCAAAAAGGATCAACTTAAAAGTAGAAAATGGAGATATGAAAAGTGAAAATAAATAACAAATTTCAAATAACAAAATTCCAGATAAAGGCCAAATGATTCTCTGGAAGATTAGATTTGTTTTAACGCCTTCAGTTAAATAAAAACTCTTTCTATTTCCCATTAATTTGAATTTCATTTTTATTGCCAATTTATTGCCGGCTTGCGCGTTGGGCTGATCTATTCATCCAGAAATATGCAATAACAATAAGCAAGCTTCCACCCAAAACTACAATTGCTCCAGTGGGAGTGTTGTAGGCGGTACGCGTTTGTGGTTGAAATGTTAGGAAAATAAGTAGTAACCACGGAGCGCAGGAAGCGATGCGAGCGGTGTTTGCTATCCACCCATGTCGCATCTCAATCTCACGCTTAGCTGTTAAGTCATTTCTAAGAAAAGTTGTAAAAGTACGTAATACTGATCCAACTTGCGCCCCACCTACTTGGCGTACCAGTAAAATTGTTTGTGTTAATCTTTTTAGAATTGGATCCTGAGTTGATAGACATAAATTTTTTAAGGCTAATTCCAAATTACCAGTTGTATTAACTTGAGATTTGTACTCTTTGAAAAAAGGTGAGAGCACAATTGGACCTCGTTCTGCCAAATTTGCTAATGCTTGAGAGATCGACACGCCAGATTTGATCGCCGAATTAATATGATCTAACGCCTCTGGCCATGCATCTTGAATTGATTTTTGCTTCTTACCTTCTTGTGCTCTGCTTTTCATCCATGGAATCGCCCCGGCGCCAATACTCAGCGGTAATGAAATAACAACTGTTTGGCACAATAACTGAAGAAGTAGGTAACTTATGAATGCACAACCAATAGATGCCAACGGATTTTCATACTTTTTTAGTTTTTGCTTAAAGTTAGGTGTAATTTGTGGATTAATGCTTCCAGCAATTTTCATTTTAGCGCTAGGAATTAAAAGTATCAGAGCCCCTAAAGTAAATATTTGCCAGATTAGGACAAGTGAGATTATTTCCTTACTCATATCAAGAAATCGCCTTCAGCTAAACTCAATGATTTTAAAGTACTTTTGATTTTTTCTAATTTTGGAATTGCTGCTAAACCACGTACGTACTCGCCATCCTTGTAACTGATTAGTTCTTCGATCTCTATGTGGTTGCCCTCCACTCGGCCGCTCAGCGAAGCAATCTCTCGTACTCGCCGCTTCCCGGCTGAGTCCAATTCGCAATGAATAACTAAATCGATGGAATTTGCAACTGTTGGAATTACGAAATCGTATGAAATATTTTCTCCTGCAAGTAAGGGTAGGGTCGATAATTTTCGGATAGCTTCTCGCGCTGAATTGGCATGAATACTGGCCATGCCTGGAATTCCCGAATTTAAGGCGATTAACAAATCAAGGGCTTCTGCTTCCCTAACTTCCCCCACCACAATTCGAGAAGGGCGCATCCTTAAAGCCTCTTTTATTAATCTTCGTAAAGTGATTTCACCATCACCATCTAGCGTTTTTTCTCTAGTTTGTAGCGCAACAACATCGGGTAACCTTGGAGACAATTCAAAGACTTCTTCAATTGTAATTAACCTTTGATTTGGTGGGATTTCACCGATTAAACAATTTAGAAAAGTTGTTTTACCAGCCTGAGTAGCTCCACTCACCAAAATATTGAGACCGCTCTTGACGGCGGCACTACAAAAATTTGCAATTTTTTGCGTCAATCCGCCCACCGGAATTAAATCATCTAAAGCGTTTGCCGGTAATGAAAGTTTACGGATATTAACTGCCCAATGTTCGGCAGTAACATCTGGAATTGCAACATGCAACCTAGCCCCGCTTGGCAATCTTGCATCCACAAATGGATTTGAAAGGTCCACGCGGCGACCGGTTAAAGCCAACATTCGTTCAACTAGATCACGCACTTCAACAGCTTCAAGAACTAAAGTTGTTAACTCGCTCTCACCGTTGCGGGCAACGAATATTCGCTCTGGTGCATTAATCCAAATTTCTTCAATTTGTTGATCATCTAAAAATTTTTGTAAGGGGCCAAAGTTGATGAAGGGATCTTCCACGACGTAAGAATTTTGGTTTAACTGACACCATAATTTTTAATCCCCAGCAATCAGTTCTAAAATCTATAATTCACACCTGCCGTCTTGTGGGAGTTACTTTAGGTAATCTGATTAGTGGATCTCAAATTATTTTAAAGTTTTGGCTCGTACCGCTTCTTGCGATGCTAGGTCCCCTGCCGTTAAGAATTGTGCCAATTTCCAATTTTCTTGGTACTGGACCATCGCGACGGTGGCAGAAAAATCATTTGCAATTTTTAGCACTCGCTTCTTGAGATCTTCTGCGTTGCCACTAAAAACAATCGATACTTCACTTAAGCCTGTCCTGGAAATTAGGTCATTTTCTCTTAAGGAAATTTGAAGTTCGTGAACTAGTTCTATGAGTGTTACTAAAAGGTGATCTTGCTCAATTGCGTTTTTGCGATGCTTGGAGGATTTGGTGGATTTGGAATCCATATCTTCACCTTGATTTGTGGGCAGCAAATTTAAAAGTAGTAAATGAAGCCGCATCGGATCACGTCTGGACCGAGCTATTTCTCGTGTTACCGCTTCATAAAAAGCTGGGAGGGTCAATGCGCCCGTGAGCGCATCATGCAAGCCGTCATGAGAAGATAAATCATTCATCTTATCTTCACAATTCCAATTAGCGCTTAATCTTTACTTGTTGGGCGAGAAAGCAGAATTATTGAGAGTACTGCAACGATTGAAATTAGTGCCAAAAGGTTAGCAAGCAAAATTCGATCAGCATCACGCAAATAAAATGAGACTGCGAAAGCTATAAAATTTGCTAGGAGGGCTGGCGAATACCCGTAATGTTTTTTGCGTTTGATTCCTTGAGCAGCAAACAAGAGTCCTAAGCCGGCCAGAATTGAAAAGAGTATTTCTACAAGCAATGCATCTGGATTTTTTGCTTTGGAGATAAAAGATTCAACTATTAGAAAAGCTCCACCGCTAAGAACTAATACTCCCTCGAGCGAAATTATGGCGGCGGTTGCAAGTCGAAATTTTGAAGTGGAATTAGAATTATCTTTTTGGTTCATATATTTGATCTAACTCCTCGCCCACTCTTTTTTCGATGGTATTAATTTCATCACCTTAAAATTACTTTCCACTTTTACCAGTCGGTAAGAGTTCATATCCGCCTGTAGACGGCCAATCATGCAGCAATCTAAATCCTTCTCCATATTTGGATCCACCTTGAACGCCGCGAAATCTTGCTTGTATATACATATTTTCAGTAAATCCAATTGAATACATATGCTCAGTCCATGCCACTTGGCTGACATGTGAAGAAAGCATTTTATCTTTGATCTCCATTACTGATGTGACGTCAACATAAAACTCAGGTTCAAATCCTTTACCCATAATCGTATCCATTATGAAAGTGGTTGGAATTGGAGTTTCCGGAAGTTTAGTTTGGACAAGTGGAACACTCACTGGGATGCGACAGTCGCGGGCAATTGATCCAGCAAGACGATGATCAGGGTGGTAATCAGTTTCACTCAAGATAAACATAATATCTGGACGCGCTTCGCGAATTGCATCAATAAATCTTTCACGGGTTGGTCGATCATCAAATAGAAATTCATCATCGAAATCCATCCAAATAACTTTTGCACCAATTACCGCGGCAGAAGTTTTAGCTTCTTCATGGCGAATGCGAGCGATCTCATCTTTTTTCGCACCAGGTTCACCGGAACCAACATTTCCATTTGTAGCAATTGCAATAAAAATTTCATCTCCGCGTTGAGCGCAAAGGGCTAGAGTTCCACCGCAAAGCCATTCAATATCATCAGGATGTGCAGCTATTGCTAGAACTCTCATTAATACCCCAGTCAGATAAAGATAAGAAATTTTGTAATTAGGTAAGTGAAGTGCGAGTTAGATTTTCGAAAAGCCTAACATTCTGGATTCTCGATTAGTAGGGCTGGCGAGTGGTACTGGAGTGGTTAGTGGTGCGGGAGTAGTTAATGGTGCGGGGCCTGGATCGGCTACCAAATCCGTACTCCGTCTCTTGGTCAAATATCAACCCATCGCCTACTGCCTGTGATCTGCCTCATAAGTGGCCTAACTTCTCAATCTAAGGGTGAACCACCTCTTTTTTTCCCCTCAGTAATTCCTCATCCGCAACCTTGATGTATACGCTTACCCTTGGCTTACCGCGATGGGAGTGTCAGTGTCGACAGCGGATTTCGGTGGTGCTTTTGGCGCCAATGAATGGTTAGTAGAAGAGATGTACGAAAAGTACCTCCTCGATCCTGTCTCTGTTGATCCACAATGGATTGATTTCTTTGCAGCAAACGCGCATTTAATTAATGGCAATGGTTCAGCTGGTGTAACTACCTCAGCAAGTAATGGTGCAAGTGCAAGTAATGGTGCGAGTGCGAGTAATGGCGCTGCACATGCAACACCTCTGAATATTCAACAACTTGCCGCGAATGTTCCACTCCCTTCAACAGGTGGCGCCCCACCTGCACCTAAACGTGCACATGTTGATCCACTTCCCGCACCTTCAACTCAACGCGCTGCAATGCAGATGCCATCCATACCAACTGCAGTAACACCAACTGCAATAACACCAACTGCAGTAACACCAACTGCAATAACACCAACTGCAGTAACGCCGCAGCAAGGAAACCCACTGCAACCACAAGTGGTTACCAGCTCTAGAAGTTCTACCCCACTTCCAGCTGATCCAGTTCGTAAAGCGGCACCGGTAATTTCATCTCCTAGCGCCGGACGTGTTGAAGCGCTTCGTGGAACGGCATCCAGAGTTGTTACAAATATGGAAGCATCACTTGAAGTTCCAACTGCAACTAGCGTTCGTGCGCTTCCGGCAAAATTATTAATTGATAATCGAATTGTAATAAATAACCACTTGAAACGTGGTCGTGGCGGAAAAGTTTCATTCACACATTTAATCGGTTATGCAATGGTTAAAGCATTGCGTGCAATGCCAGAGATGAATTCATTTTTTACACACCTTGAAGAAAAACCAGCGGTCGGACATCCAGATCACATCAATTTGGGAATTGCAATTGATTTAGCAAAATCCGATGGAACCAGACAGTTATTAGTTCCGTCAATTAAAGGTTGCGAAGAGATGGATTTCGCACAATTTTGGGACGCGTATGAAGCGGTTGTAAAAAAAGCTCGCACGGGTTCACTTACCGTCGAAGATTTTGCTGGCACCACAGTTTCGCTGACAAATCCTGGAACCATCGGAACCGTTCATTCAGTTCCACGATTGATGCAAGGCCAAGGCTTAATTCTTGGTGTTGGTGCGATGGAATACCCCGCTGAATATCAAGGAGCAAGTGAAGAGACGCTCTCTCGCCTTGCAATTAGCAAAACTGTAACTCTGACAAGCACTTACGATCACCGAATTATCCAAGGTGCACAATCTGGAGATTTCCTACGCCGCATTCATGAAATATTGCTAGGTGAAGAAAGTTTTTACGATGAAATCTTTGCTGCGCTTCGAATTCCTTATGCTCCAATTCGTTGGAATGCTGACATTGAACGCTCAAAAGATGATGACATTCACAAGACTGCCCGCGTTCAGGAGTTAATCCACGCTTACCGCAGCCGCGGTCACTTAATGGCCGATACCGATCCACTTGAATTCCATATGCGCTCCCACCCAGATCTAGATGTAGTGACTCATGGCTTAACTCTTTGGGATCTTGATCGCGAAGTTGCTACCGGTGGTTTTGGAACTGAGCCGTTTATGAAGTTACGTAATATTCTTGGAATTTTGCGTGATTCATACTGTCGAGCAATTGGTATTGAGTACATGCACTTGAGTGACCCAACAGAGCGCAAGTGGATGCAACGCAAAATTGAAGTTGGGTCACCAAGAATTCCGCGCGAAGAACAGCTTAGAATTTTACGTAAGTTAAATAGTGCAGAGGCTTTTGAAACATTTTTACAAACTAAGTTCGTTGGGCAAAAACGATTCTCACTTGAAGGTGGCGAATCTGTAATTCCAATTCTTGATGCGATTCTCTCTTCGGCAGCTGAAGCACAGTTGCAAGAAGTGAGCATTGGAATGCCGCACCGCGGACGTTTAAATGTGTTAGCAAATATCGCCGGAAAATCTTATGGTCAAATTTTCCAAGAGTTTGAAGGCCACTACGCTGAAAATGCCGTTCAAGGTTCAGGCGATGTTAAATACCATTTAGGAAGCACTGGAAGATTTACCGCTGAATCTGGTGCTCAGACAAATGTGTATCTAGCCGCAAACCCTTCTCACTTAGAAGCGGTAAATCCAGTTCTTGAAGGAATCGTGCGTGCAAAGCAAGATCGCACAAATATCCGTGAGGCCTACTCAATTCTTCCAGTTCTAATGCATGGCGATGCTGCATTTGCTGGACAAGGTGTTGTTGCTGAAACTTTGAACTTGTCGCAACTACCTGGATATCGCACCGGTGGAACCATCCATGTAATTGTTAATAACCAAGTTGGATTCACTACATCACCATCTGCTGCTCGTTCATCAAGATATGCAACTGATGTTGCGCGAACAGTGCAAGCACCGATTTTCCATGTAAATGGAGATGATCCAGAAGCATGCGTACGTGTTGCACGTTTGGCCTTTGAATATCGCCAAGAATTTAATAAAGATGTTGTAATCGACATGATTTGTTACCGTCGTCGTGGACACAACGAAGGTGATGAGCCAAGCTTTACGCAACCACTTATGTACAAATTGATTGATGAAAAACGATCCACCCGAACTTTGTATACCGAAGCGCTAATTGGCCGCGGTGATATTTCAACTGAAGAGGCTGATGAAGTACTTCGCGACTTCCAGATCCAACTTGAAAATATCTTTACAACTGTCCATAACACTGAACCAGAGCCAGATGGAACTATCGTTCCTGAATTCCGTGGCCCTGAAGCAATAAATACGGCAATCCCTGAAGTTGTTGCTCGCAAAATTGCCGCCACTCAAACCGCTACACCTGATGGATTTACCATTCATCCAAAACTTATTCCACAACTTGCGCGCAGAGTTGAAATGTTAAATGAGGCGACGATCGATTGGGCAATGGGCGAAGCGCTTGCATTTGGTTCGATCTTGTTGGATGGAAAACATATTCGTTTGGCTGGTCAAGATGTTGGACGTGGAACATTCAGCCAACGTCACGCAGTTATCACCGATCAATTAACGGGCAATGAATGGCTCCCACTTCGAGGATTAATTGAAAACGAAAATCAATTCTTTGTAATTAACTCTTTATTGTCTGAATATGCCGCAATGGGATTTGAATACGGCTACTCAGTTGAGCGCGAAGATTCACTTGTGCTTTGGGAAGGTCAATTTGGAGATTTTGCAAATGGAGCGCAAACAATTATTGATGAGTTTATTTCTTCATCATTACAAAAATGGGGCGAGCGTTCCTCTGTAGTACTGCTACTTCCACATGGTTACGAAGGTCAAGGGCCAGATCATTCATCAGCACGTATCGAAAGATTCTTATTGCTATGTGCCGAAGAGAATATGACAGTGGCGCAACCTTCAACACCTGCCTCTTACTTCCACTTATTGCGTTGGCACATGGCAAACCCTGCTCGCCGCCCGTTAATTGTTTTCACTCCTAAGTCAATGTTGCGTTTAAAAGCTGCGGCTTCATCCCTCAGCGACTTCACTACAGGCAATTTCAGACCATTAATTGATGATCCAACAGTTTCAAATGCAACTCGATTAATTTTCTGTTCTGGCAAGGTTTATCACGACCTAACTGCAGAGCGCGCAAAGTTAGGCGAAAATACAACTGCGATTGTGCGCATTGAACAGCTTTATCCGTTACCAGCACAAGCTATGCGTGAAGTTGCGGCAAAACATCCAAATGCAACGATGCTTTGGGTTCAAGATGAACCAGCAAACCAAGGTCCTTGGCCATTTATTGCACTGAGTACATTAGAGATTTTTGATGGTCGCGTTTTACGTAGAGTCTCTCGCCGTGCTTCAGCAGCCCCGGCTACTGGAAACCATCATCTACATGAGGAAGAGCAAAAAGCTTTAATCTTTGAAGCTTTCCAGCGCTAGAAGTTATCTGCTTTTCCAATACCTAAATAAGTATTTTCCGATAATTTCTTTACGAGTAAGAAAACCCCAACTTCTAGAATCGATACTTGGTTCTGAGTTGTCACCTTCGACCCAATAACGTTTTTTCTCAATCTTTGTAATCCGCTTTACATATTGGATCCCAGGTTGATCATCTCTTTCAATAATCACAATATTTCCTACTTCGAGTTTTTTGCGTCTTGGTTTCCACCTGACCACAACCCAGTCGCCCTCATTCAAAGTAGGCGCCATGGAAGCGCCACTAACTGAGACAGAGCCATACCTACTTAAAAACCGTCTCGCTATCCGAACAAAAACCCGCAAGCCAACCAAAATTGCCGCCTGAGTTCTCGGCTTGAATTTCCCTAATGCAGGATTGATAGACACGGTAGTAGTCTGGCACTTAATTGATTTAACCAAAACCTAGACATGGCACCCTTTTGCAGGTCGAGGACAAAATTAGGAGAGGCTAAAATGTTAAAAAGCAGATTTAATTCTGGTTCCGCTGGTGCTGCGTTAAAAGCAGTCGAGTCATTCTTCGCTCCAAAGCAAATTGTTCTAGCGCACTGTGATCTTCCTTGTGGAGTTTACGATCCATCCCAAGCCAAAATTGAGGCGCTCTCAGTTAAGGCTGCCATGGAAAAATATGCGGCAAGTAGTGACCCTGATTTCAAATCACGAGCCGTTGCAGTCAAAGAAGTGCGCTCGCATCAAGTTAAGGAACACCTTTGGGTGCTTTGGACTGATTACTTTAAGCCAAATCATTTTGAGGCTTATCCAAATTTGCACACCTTATTTAACGAAGCAACCAAACTTGCTGGTGCCACTGGAACTAAAGGTACTAACGATGTTGCAGTTGCCGATAAGTTGTTAGCAAAAATCGAAGAGATCTCTGTGATCTTCTGGGCAACTAAAAAGTAATAAATCTAAAGTTATTTAGTTATTGATGGCTTAACGATTGTGCCGCGGCTTTAGCAAGAAATGAAACGCGATCAACTACTGCGCGAATCACTAAGCCGCGGGCAATCAAACGCTCTTGTTCATGGACTTCTATCTCAAAAGTTAACCGGTTATTTTCAACTTTTGTACATGTGGCTATTGCTCGAACTTCGGCACCAATGCTTGCCGCTGAAATATGATCAAACTCGACGCGAATCCCAACTGATGTTTCTCCTTGTTCTATGCATTCAAGTAACGCTGCGACGGTGGCGCTCTCAGCAAGTGCAATAACTTGCGGAGTTGCCAACACCGGAACATCGCCACTTCCATGAGCGATTGCGGTATCACCTTGACGCACACTCATACCTGACATTCCAACTACACCTAAATACTTTTCTGAAAATTGTTCAGCGCTCATTTTCAGTGCTCATTTTCCGTGCTCTGCAATCATTATTAATGGGTCGCCCTCTTGGATGATCTCCCCAGGCGTAACTGCAATCTCGATTACTTTTCCAGAAACTTCAGATAGCACCGGAATCTCCATCTTCATCGAATCAAGCAGTAATACGGTCTGCCCGATTATTATCGATTCTCCAATTGTGACTGATACAGACAACACATTCGCTACCATCTCGGCGCGAATCGTGTGGATCTTCTGGTCTGCTTCAGTCATACGAGCAACTTACTCGGAATTATTACTCTTGCTCGTAACTCTCGCGAATTTCGACATGAGTTTGAATAAAAGTATCGGTAGAAATCTCAGTGTAGGTAATGCTCTGTGACCAAGAAATGCTCTGGACCGTTAGATCACTAGCTATCCGCTGCCGTAATTCTTGTGGTGCCGTCTCGGCGCAAGATCTTGAAAGTAAATTCCTAAATCTATGTTCGGCCATTTGTTCATCAGCACAAGGTGGGCATTCGCTCAAATGAAACTCAATGGCATGGCTTACCTTTTGGTCTTCAATTTCACCATCAATAAAGAGGATTAGGGCGTGTAACACCTCAGTGCATGGAGTTTGATGATGATTTCCACAACTCATTTGTCATCACCTGCACTTTTTATATATCCACTTTCAATTGCATAATCAGTTAACAAATCACGTAGCAATTTCCGGCCCCGGTGAAGACGTGACATCACAGTTCCTGAAGGTGTATCCATGATTTCGGAAATCTCTTTGTAAGAAAAACCTTCTACATCTGCTAAATACACCGCAAGACGAAACTCCTCTGGAAGTGATTGCATCGCTCGCTTTATATCGCCATCCGGAAGATTCTCCAACGCCTCAACTTCTGCAGATTTTCCTTGATCGCTGGTATGTGAGGCAGATTTGGCTAATTGCCAATCTTCGATCTCTCCATCCGCAATTAATGGTTGACGTTGATTTTTACGATAAATATTTATAAAAGTAGTAGTTAAAATTCGATATAGCCAAGCTCTTAAATTTGTTCCCTCTTCAAATTGATGGAATGAATTAAAAGCTTTGGCATATGTTTCTTGAACTAAATCTTGGGCATCCTCAGGATTTTTTGTCATCCGTAGTGCTGCGCTATAAAGAGCGTCCAGAAATGGCAATGCATCTTTTTCAAACCTTGCTTTGCGCGCGGTGGAACTTTCATTGTTTTTTGCAATGGCATTATTTCGCGCTAAAGGTTCCAGGGAGCCATTTGATTGGCTATCTGTACTTTCAAGATCTTTTGCGCGCGTCACAAATGGTGACTTTACACTCATACTTAGATCAACAATTGGGCGGTTTGCCTTATTCCCAGCAAATCCCAGCTATTTCCGCTGCTCTCCCAGGCACTTCTCATGAATGCCGGCTTACAAAAGGGTTTGCGCTTCACCTAATGGAATCTGCGTCAACAAAGAAGGATCATTATTTCGAGTGAAGTTAACTTGATTAGAAACTGGGTATGCATTTAAACCTGCACTTTCAGGGGCTAAGCCATGATGGATAAAATCTCGAGCACTTACTTCATCATTAATTTTTGGATCTAACCATCTTTGCCAATCTTCTTTCGGTAAAAAAAGTGGCATGCGATGATGAATACTTGCAAGAAAACCTTCCGCCTCTTTGGTAATTATTGCGGCTGTTCCATTTTCATAAATTCCAGCCATTGCTAATTGCTTTTTATCGTTTCGCTGAATAAAAAATGGTTGCTTACTTGGGTATTCTCCTAATTCGGTGGCCCACTCAAAATATCCAGTTGCCGGAATTAAACAACGGCGAGCGCGGAATGCAGATTTAAATGATGGCTTTTCGTGAACAGATTCACTTCGAGCATTAATAGTATTTGCGCCTGTAAATCCGCTTTTTGCCCAAGTTGGAATTAATCCCCATTTCATAATCTCCAACCGCTGTTCAACAATTACATAAATATCTGAGGTCGGTGCAACATTCCAACTTTGAGTTAACTCACGCTCTGGTACTCCGACTAAAGCGAACTCCGTCGCGATCTCATCAATACTTGCCGTCGCGGCAAAACGTCCACACATAAGCGAATTCTACGCAAGCCTACGTAAGCCTACGTAAGCCTAGGACTAACAAATAGCACTACCTTCGATCTGAATGCATCAGGCACCATCCACGGAAAATCAGAGCAGCTTTAACTGGGTATCCTTAGCAGGTGCCAAATACATCTAATCATCTATGGCTTGCTCCGCAGGCTCGCGAGATGTTAGCCGCTTCAGTGGCAATCCCAAGTTCAAAATCTGTGATGAACCGGGCCTTGGTGCTCGGGGCACTTGCGAGTACACCTTCAACTCTCTACCGCCCGCTCTACTCCCGTGATAGTTCACTTATGGTCGCCGGATTGCGCGCAATGGGCAGTTGGATTGACGAACAACCAAAATCGATCTCTATCTCCCCACGCCCATTAGTTGCGGTTAACAATATTGATGTTGGAAACGCGGGAACAGTGATGCGCTTCTTGCCACCACTAGCGGCTCTAGCACTTGGTGATATCGCTTTTGATGGCGATGCCCGCTCTCATGAACGTCCGCTTGCTCCTGTTATTAAAGCGCTGCTCGAATTAGGTGCCGATATTGATCACGGCGGTCGTTTCGGTTTACCGCTAGTTATTCATGGTTCTGGTTCATTAAAGGGTGGCGAGATTTCAATTGATGCAAGTGCATCAAGTCAATTTGTTTCTGCTCTCTTACTGGCGGCACCACGGATGGACCAAGGTTTGACTGTAAAAAATATTGGACCTTCACTTCCTTCTGCGCCACATATTGAAATGACTGTTGCAATGTTGCGCGAGCGCGGCATAAAAGTTGATAACTCTGTGCCAAATATTTGGAAAGTAGCTCCAGGGGAAATATTTTCGGTCAAAAGTATTATCGAACCAGATCTATCAAATGCTGCTCCATTTATGGTCGCTGCAATGATTGCCGGCGGCACTGTAACAATTTTAGACTGGCCAACTAAAACAACACAGCCTGGTGACCAACTCCGTGGAATTTTTACCCAAATGGGAGCAAATTTAGAGTTTGCAAATGGTGGTTTAACTGTTACCGGCTCAGGTTACATAAATGGTATTGATATTGATTTAAATGAAGTTGGCGAATTGACTCCCTCTATTGCTGCACTTGCTGCATTGGCTTCATCCCCATCACATCTGCGCGGCATCGGACATCTGCGACTACATGAAACTGATCGCCTAAATGCATTAGCATCCGAAATCAATGGATTAGGTGGGGATGTTATTGCCCATGCTGATTCACTTGAAATTAAACCACGCAAGTTACATGGTGGAACATTTCATACTTATGAAGATCATCGACTTGCGACGGCTGGAGCCATAATCGGGCTAGCAGTTAAAGATGTTTACGTTGAAAATATTGAGACCACCAAAAAAACAATTCCAGATTTCACTTCACTTTGGACAAGTATTCTTGAAGCAAGTAATTAATTGGTGATTATTTAATGGCCAATGTGCGTAAAGGTCGGATCGACAAACTCGATGAAGATGATGTTCGTATTAGACCGTCTAGATCTACCCGCCCTCGCACAAAAGATCGCCCAACACATGCAGCCGCAATAAGAGCTCAAGTGATCACGGTTGATCGCGGACGTGTTACTTGCATTGATGAAAACGGCGCACAAATAGATGCTATGAAAGCCCGAGAGTTAGGTAGAAGATCTATCGCTGTTGGTGATTGGGTGGGAGTGATTGGTGATTCTGAATCACTTGCCCGAGTTGTGCGCATTGAAAATCGAAAAAATGCATTGAGGCGCTCCGTTGAAGATGGATCTGAACGAACAATTGTGGCAAATGTTGATTACTTAATTATTGTCGCTGCTGCTGCTAGTCCTGATCCACGCACTGGATTTATTGACCGTGCACTTGTCGCGGCATATACCGAAGATATTCAACCAGTTATTGTAATGACTAAAAGCGATCTAGCCGATCCGAAAGAATTTTTAAAACAATATGAAGCGCTGCATATTCCGAATTTCTCAACAAGTAAATTTTCACCTGACAGTGAACTTGCAAATTTAATTGCTGGAAAAGTTTCGGTATTCATTGGTCATTCTGGTGTTGGCAAATCAACTTTGATAAATACTTTATCTCCTGAATTTCGACGTGAGACTGGTGAGGTCAACGAAGTAACTGGGCGCGGAAGACACACATCATCTAGTGCGATTGCTTTTAAATTAGCCACAGGGGGCTGGGTAATTGATACTCCAGGAGTTAGATCCTTTGGTCTATCTCATGTAGGCCGCATTGAAATAATCGCAGCATTTCCAGATTTAAATGAAGTAGTGACAGATTGCCAAAAAAATTGTTCTCACGATGAAGATGAATGCAAGTTAAATATCTGGCAAGCAGAATCCAATGACTCCGCTGAAAATTTAGAACGAACCGGCCGAGTCGCTAATTTACGAAGAATTCTGGCTTCATTAGATGAGTAAGTGAGTAATTTCATTATTAACACCGCTTGAAATCATGGCAATCCGCTAACCTTGGTACATGTCCTTTGATGTAGCAGGCAAAACTTTGAAATATGCCGATGATCTGAAATTAGCCCATGAATTAGCAGATATCGCAGATAAAATTTCTACCGCAAGATTTCTTGCAACAGATCTTAAAATTGAAACTAAACCTGATTTAACCCCAGTTACCGATGCAGACCAAGAGATAGAACGAGAGATTCGTAAAATATTAGAAAAGCAAAGAGCAGCAGATGGAATAACTGGAGAAGAGTTTGGCAAATCCCCCATAGCAACAAATCGGCGTTGGATAATTGATCCGATAGACGGAACAAAAAACTATGTCCGCGGAGTTCCAGTTTGGGCCACTCTAATAGCCTTAATGGAGGGCGATGAAGTTGTAGTTGGAGTTGTTTCAGCGCCAGCGCTATTCAGAAGGTGGTTTAGCCAAAAAGATGGTGGCGCTTATTTACAACTCGGTGGTGGTACTTCTTTACAACTCGGTAGTGGCTCTACGCAAACAAATTCAGATACCTCCTCACAAATGCAATCTGTGCGCAAGCTAAGCGTCTCTGGGATTTCAAAATTAGCAGATGCTTCACTTTCGATTTCAACATTTGCAACTCCAAATGTATTAGGAAGAAATGATGGTTGGGGAGATAAACAAAAAGGTTTGCTTTTCCTGGCTGACCAACTTTGGCGAGTACGTGGCTATGGAGATTTTTGGTCACATTTACTTGTTGCCGAAGGCGCAATCGATATTGCCGCTGAACCTTCGTTGGCGCTTTGGGATATGGCACCACTCTCCTTAATTGTTAAAGAGGCTGGTGGTCGATTCTCTGATTTTATGGGCGTTGATGGACCAAATGGGGCAAACGCCGTCACCACTAACGGCTTACTGCACGCGGAAGTTTTGGGAATTTTCGCAAAGCGATAACCTCTAGGCATGGATGTTCGCACTGTCGACTTAAAAATTGAAGGAATGACCTGCTCTTCTTGTGTTGCAACTCTCGAACGAGCATTGAATTCAATTCCGGGTGTTAGTGCAAATATTAATTTTGTGACAGAGAGCGTACATGCAACCATCCCTGAAAATGTTGATGCAGCTCATTTAATAAATGCAATTGAAAGTAGCGGATACCGCGCCTCAATTCTCTCACTTACTGGAAATGATTTACTGGCGGCTCCCAATATGGGTTGGCGATTGACATTAGCGATATTTTTTGCAATTCCAACCATAGTGATTGCGATGGTTTCGGGACTGCACCAAGATTTAGATAAAAATATTAATTTAGTACTCGACAGTTTAAATATTTTACATCCGACTTATGCACCATGGGGTTGGCTAGCTATCGCACTTAGCATTCCTGTTGTTTTTATTGCTGGTTGGCCAATTCATCGAGTTGGGCTGAGAAATTTAAGACACCCTCAAATGGATACATTAATTTCGCTTGGAACTTTGGTCGCATTTTCCTGGTCGGTTTATGTTAACGCGACTGGCAACGGTGAAATATATGTAGAGGTCGCCGCCGGTGTAATGCTCTTTATTTTGATTGGAAGATTTCTTGAGGCTCGGGCGAAGCAACGTGCGGGAGATGCAATTCGCACATTGTTAGATCTTGGAACTCAAGAAGTTTCCATACTACGCAATGGTGAAGAGGTGCTTGCGCCCATCTCACATTTGCAAATTGGAGATTTATTTATTGCCCGCCCCGGGCAAGCAATTGCAACTGATGGAGTAATCGTTGAGGGATCTAGTTCTGTTGATACCTCTCTGGTAACTGGCGAATCACTTCCACAAGGTGTTGGTCCGGGAAACAAAGTAATTGGGGCGACCTTAAATCAGGATGGGCGATTAGTAATTCGTGCTGAACAAGTTGGTGCAGAGACTCAACTTGCCCGAATCACCCGTTCAGTTATCCAAGCCCAAGGGGAAAAAGCACCCTTGGCCCGTATGGCAGATCGAATTAGCGCAATTTTTGTGCCAGTAATAATCGCACTTTCTTTAATCACTTTTTTAAGTTGGTATTTCTTGGGCTCATCCCTTTCTGAGGCTATTGGTCCAGCAATAACCCTGTTAGTAATTGCTTGCCCATGTGCTCTGGGGTTGGCGACGCCAATTGCATTTCTAGTTGCCTCAGGTCGCGGAGCACAACTTGGAATAATTATTTCATCACCAGCAGTTCTTGAAGATACCCGTGAAATTGATCTTGTCGTTTTAGATAAAACTGGCACTGTCACTACTGGTGAGATAGATATTTTGGCGGCTGAATACTTTGATTGTGATAAGAATTTAGCGCTAACAATTATTGCGGCCCTTGAAAATAATAGCGAGCATGTAATCGGACAATCTCTAGTTAAGTACGCAATAAGTAATGGCGCAAATAAATCTGCACTTGTTTCAGTTAGTGATTTCTTGGCAACTCCAGGGCGAGGTATCGCTGGTCGAGTAGAGATTGCAGGAATTAAATACACCGCACTTGTTGGATCACCATCTGCAATTTCTTATGGAACTGCGCCTTTTACAAAAGCGATCTCCGAAGTTTTAACTTCAGCAACTGTCGCTGGAAAAAGCCCAATCTTATTAGCATGGGATGGTCAAACTCGTGCAATATTTACAATTGGTGATTCAATAAAAGTTGATTCAGCACCTGCAATTGCAAAATTCAGAAAATTTGGAATTACTCCATGGTTGATTTCTGGAGATTCCCTGCAAGCGGTAAACACCATTGCAAACGAAGCAGGTATCGCAACCGAGAATGTCAGGGCTGCAGTGCTTCCAGATCAAAAAGTCGCTGCAATTAAAGAGTTACAAGACCAAGGTCATCATGTTTTAATGATCGGTGATGGAGTAAATGATGCTGCGGCGCTAGCAAGTGCAGATTTAAGCATGGCGATGGGAACTGGCACCGATACTGCGATCGCTGTTGCAGATATAACGTTAGTTCGTGCAGATTTAACTTCTGCGATCACAGCACTAAAACTATCCCGCAAAACTTTGCGAGTTATTAAAGGTAATCTTGCGTGGGCGTTTACTTATAACGCAATTGGAATCCCGATTGCAGCAGCCGGGTTGTTATCGCCAATGTATGCAGGAGCGGCTATGGCACTTTCAAGTATTTTCGTAGTTACTAATTCATTGCGCTTACGAAATTTTAAGTAAGCAAATAACTAACGCCTGAAACCTAAAACTTGAAACCTAAAACTTGAAACCTAAAACTTGAAACCTGAGACCTGTAGCCTGAAACCTGAATTGGTAGCGGGGGCAGGATTTGAACCTACGACCTCTGGGTTATGAGCCCAGCGAGCTACCGAGCTGCTCCACCCCGCGTCGGTATCCACCTGCGATCACTCGCACCTGCTGTGAATATGTACCCATGTTAGGCGGGGGCGATCCACTCCAGCAAATTACCCTCACTTGATTACTTAGAATTACTTCTTAGCGGCGTTGCTCTCTGCTCTGACCGCATCACTGATGGCCTGTTTGAGGGCATCTTGCGCCTTACCGTAAGCGGTGAAATCACCCTTAGTAAGGGCGGCCTGACCGTCTGAAAGGGCTTGCTTGGCCCTTGCCAACGCTTCTGCAACGGTAGCCGTGAGTGGGGTATCACTCTTCGTGCCTGTTGTGCTTCCAGGTGTGGTTCCGCTGCCTTGACCCGCGTTTCCACCAAAGACCTGATCGAGCGCACCTTTAACGGTATCCGCATAACCAATCTGATCTCCAAATGAAACTAAAACTTTTTGCAGCAATGGATACGCAGCGGTATTTGCTGTAGCGCGAACATAAACAGGTTGCACATAAAGCAATCCCCCACCAACAGGCAGAGTTAGCAAGTTTCCTAATTCAACATTTGAACCACCTTGGCGCAAAAGTGAAAGCGATGTAGCAACTTCAGGCTTGGCTTCAAAGTTTGATGAAACTTGTGAGGGTCCCGCGATATTTGTACTCCGTTGCAATTGCAAAACTTTAATTTTTCCGTAGTCAGGCCCTGGGTCAGAATTCACTGTTGCAAATGCTGCCAAGTTTTCACGACCACCACGAGGAACAAACGGTGTAGTTAATGAAAAAGCCGCATTCTTCTCGCCCGGCATCTTTAATGTTAAGTAATAAGGTGGTTGTGCACTCGCGTTATTTCCAAATGTTGATGGATCGCGCGGAACTCTCCAGAAATCTTGACCACCATAAAATGCAGTTGCATTTTTCACATGATAAGAACTCAAGATGTCGCGCTGCACGCGGAAAATATCTTCTGGGTAACGAATGTGGGAAAGCAAATCTTTAGAGATCGTACTCTTTGGTTTTACTGTGCCCGGAAATGCTTTTGACCAAGTTTGTAAAACTGGATCTTTTGCATCCCACTGGTACAAAGTGACCGTTCCGTCGTATGCGTCAACAGTTGCTTTGACCGAGTTACGAATATAATTAATCGAAGTATTACCTTGAGCGGTTACGGCTGCTGAGTTTGCAGTCAATGCATCCGCAGTTGATCCCGAAAGGCTGACTTTGCGTGAGTACGGATAACCCGCACTTGTTGTGTAACCATCAACGATCCAAAGCATTTTTCCGTCAACAATTGAAGGATATGGATCCCCATCAAGAGTTAGCCAAGGAGCAACTTTTGCAACACGCTCACGCGGACTGCGTTCAAAAAGAATCTTTGATTTTGAATTAATTAAACTCGAAAGCAAAATCCTTTGTTCTTGGTACTTGATTGCAAATACAGCACGTGCAAATAAATTACCCATTGGCACGCCACCTTTGCCGGTGTATGTGTAATTTTTTTGACCGTTTGCAGATGAGTCATCTGGATAATCAAATTCAACTTCGGTATCTGAATTTGCTCCACCAATAATTGAGTAGTCAGGAACATTTTCACCAAAATAAACACGCGGTTGGAAAGCACCCAGAGTCTTAGTTGGCGGAATATCGCCTAGGAAAAAGATAGGTTTTCCGTCGGTATCTTGCGCATTGCTATAGGCGCCAGCAAAACCAAAACCATGTGTGTAAACCAAATGATCATTGATCCAATTTCGGTTTGGGTTGCCGTCGATATTTAACTCGCGAACTGCAACTACAACATCGCGAACCTTCCCATTGATTTTGTAACGATCAACATCTAAAGAATCCGCAAATGTGTAATACGGCTTAATTTGTTGCAACTGGCGAAATGTTGCTGAAATAACATTTGGATCCATCAAACGAATATTTGAAATCGTTTCTGCATCAGAAGCTAATTGGCCTGCTGCAGTGTTTACAGTGGCCGCATATTCAGAAACTTCAGCTTTATCAATTCCGTAAGCAACTCTGGTTGCCTCAATATTGCGTTGAATAAAAGGAGCTTCTTTAGTTGACTCACTTGGCTTAACTTGGAATTGCTGAATTGCGGCAGGATACAAACCTGAGATCACAACTGAACTTGCAACTAAAAGCGCAATTCCTGCACCTGGCAGTACCCAAGAACGCCTAATGATATTTGCAAAAAATAACAATGAACAAACCGCAGCGATTCCCGCAAGAATTGCTTTTGCTGGCAAAACAGCATTCACATCTGTGTAACTCAAACCAGTAATTAATCTTTCATCTTTTAATGCCAATTGAAATCGGTCAAACCAATATGCAAAAGCTTTTACTAAAACAATTAACCCAAGAAGTACGGATAGTTGTACGCGCGCAGCAACGGTAGTTTTTTCGCCAACACTTTGTGGTCTGATGCCACCGTACAAATAATGAACCACTGAACTTGCAAGAGTGGAAAGTATTAGAGTTGAAATCGCCCAACCGATCAACGATTCGTAAAACGGAAGTGAAAATGCAAAAAATGAAATATCTAAATTAAATTGTGGGTCTTTAATCCCAAATGGAGTTGCATTTTTCCAAAGCAACCACGGTTCCCAGAGTTGTGAGCCCGCTGAACCTGCGAAATAGAAAAGCCCCAAAGTTAATGCCAAAAATCCCATACGTTTTACTGGTTCGATTTGGGCGCGGTATCGCTCTAAATTATCGGCTTCGATTGTCAAAGGCGCAAAAATAGGTCGTGATCGATACGCAATTAAAACATTTGAAATTATTACTAAAGAAGTGACAATGCCGAAAAGTAAAAAGAGCCATGCTTTTGTGAAAAGTGTTGTCTGCCAAACTTTTGTAAAGGAGACTGAGTTAAACCAAAGCCAGTCTGCATAGAAGCCACTCATGCTCACTAATGCGATTGAAAGCAATACCAAAATGGTGATTGTCAATGGAAGTGGGCCACGACGGCGGTTGGCACGAGGGGCAAAACGAGTGTTAAAGACCATGGGCATAGGTTACTGAAGTAATGGCTACAGAGCCAAAGCAGCGTAAGAATTTACCGCCAACCGAAGGTGAAAATGCAGGTGGAACTCTAAATTTATCCGCAGGCTGGCAGTGACTCTAAATCTTGGTTTTTCAGCGCAGTAACCGCCTCTGCAAGAGTTTCTACGGCAACCACTTGCAGGCCTTTTGGAATGTGATGAATATCGTCGCAATTTAAGGCCGGTGCTAAAAATAGTTTTGATCCAGCCCGTGCGGCCCCAATTAATTTTTCCTCGATGCCACCGATCGGCCCTATTTTTCCAAAAGCATCGATTGTTCCAGTTCCAGAAATATTTCTACCTCTTGTTAAATTCTCAGATCTCAATTTTTCGATAATTCCAAGTGAAAACATCAAGCCAGCACTTGGGCCACCAACATCTTTTAATCCAATTTTTATTGTAAATGGGTAATGGTATTTCGATTCAACCATTAAACCTAGAACTTTTTGCTTAGCTGGAAGTTTGTACGTACTGACAGTGAAAACTTTCTCTTCGCTCTTACGCAAAATCGTCAATTGCATTTTATCGCTTGGTGTTTTTGCCACTGAAATTGCTGCTAATTGTTTTCTAAAGTCAGCAGCTGAAGCGACTTCAACACCATTTAATTTAATTATTTCATCACCGTTTTGCAAAATTCTTTTATTAGGCGACGCTTTTGTTATGGTAGAAATAACAATCTTTTCTGGAATTTTGTAGCCAAGGTACTGAAGTGCTGAAACTTTTGCATGCTCTTGAGATTGGCGCATATCTAATTCATTTTGCTGATTAACCTCTTTGTTCGAGACTCCCTTGGGGAAGAATACTTCTCTTGGCTGCACACTTTTTTCGCCATCAATCCATGCGGTTAATACATCAAAACCTAAAATTTTTGCTTCCGGACTTGAAACATAGATGCTGGTTAAGTTTAATTTTCCTGTGGTTGGAAAAGTTTTTACTCCAGTTATTTCAATAAGTCGTTTGCTACTTCCTTTTTCGACTTTACCTAAAGTATTTTGTGGATCTCCTGGTTCGATAATTACATAAGGCAGCGGAATCACAAAAGCGGTAATGAGTAAAATCAAGACCAAAAGTATCGGCACTCTAGGTAAACTACGAACCATTTAAGTTAACTCAAACTTTCTTTTACAAATCTTCTGATCGGTGCTGTGACTCAAAAGTTGATCGAAATCTTTCATACTCTGCAATTGATTTTTCAATATTCGTTTCTCTCTTACTACGTCCTACTCGCCATACGTAAAACAAAGCGCCGGCGGTGCCTAATAGAGGAATCAACCACCAGATAAGTGCGGACATAAGAGAACGATAGAGTTTTTTCAAATTTCTGGAGTAGATCTGAGATCTAGGCTGGAGTGAGGGAGTTACGGGAGTAAAGAGGTAGGGAGTAAAGAGGTAGGAAGTGAAAAGGTAGCGAGTAAAGAGGTAGGGAGTAAAGGCGCATCAATCTTGGGAATCGAAAGTACATGTGTATGGTTATATGAGTAATTAAATAATCATTTGGATTGGAAATTGAGCGTGAGTATTCCTGGTGGCGGCTTCGGAGCAGGGGATTTTGGCGACATGGGTGGTTTTGACTTTGCCAAAATGGGAGAAGCTCTCTCGCGTTTGGGACGTGCAATCTCTGCAAATGCAGCGGGTGCAACAGGATCTGGAATTTCCCCTGATGCGGTCCGTGAAATGGCAACCCTTGCTAAAGACCAAGCACCGAGTGAAAATGAAATTGCTGCAGGGCTTGAAGCGCTGGCTGTTGCCCAACTTTGGTTAGATCCAAAAACAGATTTCACTGCGCCATTAGAGCCGGCACAGATTTGGTCGCGATCTCAATGGATTGATGCAACCCTGGTTGGTTGGTGCGAAATCGTTGCACCACTTGCTGAATCTCTTTCAGGCGCCGTCTCGGGCGCAATCTCTGGATTGACTAAAGAGGCACTAGGAGATGCTTTTGGTGATCAATTAGGTGATGAACTCGGTGGCGCTCAAGGAGATGAATCTGGAAATCAAAATAACAATCCTTTTAGCTCTTTTGGTTTTGGCCCTCCATCAAATTCAGAAAACACCAAAAATGATGAGTCAAAAATAAATCCAAATGCCAGAAACTCTAATGCCGGAAATCCAAATGCCGGAAATTCTAATACTGAAAATCCAATGGCTGGAATCTTTAATCAAATGAGAAATGCGATGCGAGCTTTTGGTGGAGTGATTTTCGCAACTCAATTGGGAGAAACAATAAAAACAACAGCAGGAAGTGTCACCGGCGGTGCAGACATCGGAATTCCATTGTTAGTCAAAAACCGTCCGGCATTGATCGCGATTAATTGCAATGCGTGGGGAGCCGAACTCGGTATTCCAGAAGCTGAGTTACGTTATTACTTAGCACTTCGTGAAGTGGCTGGTGTTCGACTTTTCAACAATGTCCCCTGGTTGCGCGAATACATAACGAATGCAATTAAAAGTTACAGCGATGGAATCAAAGTCAATGTTGAAAAAATTCAAGAAGGCATGGCTGGAATGGCTGGAATGACTGGAATGACTGGTTTGCCAGTTGACGGCATCGGCACTTCCCCCGAGGCGCTAAACGAGGCGATCGCCAATGGATTGTTCACAACAGATGAAACTCCTTCACAAAAAAGCGCGATACTCAGGCTGGAAACTATTGCTGCGTTAATTGAGGGCTGGATTGATGAAGTAAGTGCCAGTGCCGCCCTAGAACACTTACCGGCACTGCCAGCATTGAGAGAGAGCGCACGTCGTGGCAGGGCAACTGGTGGTCCAATGCAAAAAGCATTTGCAGCATTAATTGGTTTAGAAATATCACCACGTGCATCTCGCGATGCTGCAACATTTTTTAATTTCATTGCAACGAATGAAAGCATTTCACAACGAGATGAGTTGTGGAGCTCTCCAGAGTTATTGCCAACAATTGAAGAAATAACAAATCCAACTTCATTTAGAAAAGGAAGAAGCGCACCAGACGATTTATCAACGCTTTGATTTTCCTTAATTAAAATTCTAAATAAAAAGCGAAGCCCCCGGGGCGCACGTTTACTTATCTGCCTTCCCCTTGCAGATAGGTAACCGGTTATCCGAGGACTTCGTAGCGTGAAAATACGGCTCTATTAAAAAAGATGCAAGATAGAAATTCCTGAAAGAATCTGCTAGCGAATTTCTGAATTTTTACCCCTGTGCGTAACTAACCCGATATCTGTGCATAGATCTGCGCTACCTGTGGAAACAACAATTTGAACCACCCTAAATTAATCCATTATCAGCGCCTATTCTCCAAAAAGGCGACACCTGGCACGGACCACGACTTATCCACAACCAGTGGAAAAATTCGCCGGTATGGTTAGCGAAACTCTCGAGCAATAGATGAGAAATAGATCAGAAACGGGGCAATTTTGGAGCGCGCATTCTTAGTTGAAGTGCGCCGAAGTAACAAACGTCGTAAAACAATTGAGGCCTATCGAAAAGGCGACACAATTATTGTTGCAATTCCTGCGCGTATGAGTAAACGTGAAGAAGAACGAGTTGTTGCTGAAATGGTTTCAAAATTAGGTAAAGATGATCTGCGCTTAACTTCAAGTGAGTTAATGGCGCGAGCACTTGAATTAAATTCACTTTATCTTGGCAATAAAGCAACTCCAATAACTGTCGAGTGGAGTTCGCGCATGGAAAGAATTTGGGGTTCTTGCACAATTGAAGAACGTGCAATTCGATTATCAAATCGACTAGATGATGCCCCGCGTTACGCTCTCGATTACATCCTGCTTCATGAGCTGGTGCATTTGATAGTCGCCGGCCATGGTCCAGATTTCAAGGCCTTGCTGGCCGGATATCCACAACTTGAGCGAGCAGAAGGTTATTTAGAGGGGCGCCAAATTCGACTTGAGGAGGATCTGGTGGATGCCATCGAGTCCATCGATTCGATTACGAAAGTGGCAGCGGAAGTAGCTGAGCAGGTGGCGATCACCGCTCTTAAAGGTCCCCGGAACTCAGTTACTACTAAGCCTCGCCATAATCACGAGGGGCAATTGGAATTGATTTCAATAGCGGAGATCTCGGCTTAAAACCCTGAAAATCCGACAAAACGGATATTTAGCCGGCGGTTTGTGCGGCAATCACTACTTTGAGCCGAAGATTTCCTAGAAAAGCAGGTCGTTGAGGGTAAATACTGAGGTTTGAGCGTGGATCAAGCGGTACCGTGCTCTTTAGGTGTTTCACCTTGTTCCAACTTGTTCCAACTTGTTCCAACTTTCAGGAGGATTCCATGGCAGTAGAGACTTATACCGGCGAGGCATATTGCGTTAAGTGCAAAGCAAAGCGCAACTTCACTGGAGATGTAAATGTTTCAGAATCGGGCCGTCGCATGGCAAAGGGCAAGTGCCCAACATGCAACACCACCATGTGTCGGATCTTGGGTAAGGCGTAAGCCCTCCAAGCAAGACGCAGGAGTTTTAAGTTTCACAACCACGCAGGGCGAATCTCTAGCCACATCAGATGTGACAAAGATTTACTCCAATGTTGGTTTGTGAGTAAAAAGTATGAAGGAGCCTGGCAAATGTCAGGCTCCTTCTATGTTTAATGAGACGTTTAACGAGAAATTTAATGAGAACTTTAATGAGAACTTTGACGAGAAATTTGATGACAATCTCGATGACAAGAATCCAAGAAGGCCAATAGAGATCAGCCCGAGTAACTCTGCAGGAGCAAAAATTGTCCGCGACTCCGGTGCAACTGAAACCGTCTCCAGAAATGATTTCCCTAGGATAAAAGTTGGCGTATTACTTTCACCTCGGGCCGATGGGCTCTTTGTCGGAACTTTTGATGATGCATTGATTATCGATCTGCCCGGTGCACGTGCAGCTTTGGCTTTATGTGATGGAAGTAAATCCATCAGTGCAATTGCAATTTCAGTAGGGATTTCTGAATCAGATTTAATAGAGTTGATATCAACTTTAAATCATGCTGCATTTATAACTTTTGAAAACGTAACAAACCAGAAACTTTTACCTGAATTGCAACTTATTGATTGGTACCCACAATCTGCGACTCAATCTGCGACTCAATCTGCAACTTCATGCCGGATAGAAAGAATGAAAAAACGCATAACTGCAACTGTTTACATCTCGAAATTAAATCGAATTGGTTTTGCCCTTTCCGGCACCCTTTTAGCAAGTGGAATTGGTGCTGTTATTAGTGATGACCATCGAAAAATCACCATGTCAGATTTAATAGGTGGTTACTTACGACTTTCTGATGTCGGCCGCTCAAGAAATGAAGTACTTGCTGACCAATCTCGTGAAAATTCTCAAAGTAAAAACTCAAGTGATATAAGAAATCCAACTTTGATCATTGCAACAACGCCACCAGATCCAGAAATACTTGCTGAATGGATGCGAGGCAGTACCCCTTTTTTTCTTATAGATGGATTAGATAGAGACAACTTAACTTTCGGCCCCTTTGTGACTCCAGGAAAAGATGCCTGTCCACGTTGTATTGATATGCATCGGCTTGATCGCGACCCAAATTGGAACAGCGTTAGCCTGGCGCATTTTCTAGATAGGAGGAGAGAACTCTCCACACCTTTAGCGTTGCTTGGGGCAAGTATTGGCGCAATTTTTGCACTTGCTCAAATAGATCAATTAGCTCCAGTTGATCCAGTTGATCCAGTTGATCCAGTTGATCCAGTTGATCCAGTTGACCAGACCGGCCTGGAAACTCCATCCCAGATTTCAACCCAGTTTCAATCCCAATTTCAGTTGAGGGGGAAAACCATTACCTACTCAGGATCTGAATTGATGCACCCCGTAATCCGCAGATGGAGCCGCCACCCACTTTGTGGTTGCTCTTGGCAGTGATGCTGGAATTCAGGAATGCAAGAATGCAGGCATATGCAACTGAGGGCGAGATCACATAATCTTTGAACTCTTCTTCCAATTCACCGCTCAAAACAATTAATTTTCAATTGGCGATGATTATGGGTATCTAGCACAATTAGCCAAATGTCTAGCAATGAAAAAAGTGTTAAGAAAGATTCATTGCAGACCAGCACAAAAATCCGTAGTGCGAAGTTAGCCTCGTTACCATTGTCCCTTGCAGGACGTAGCGCAGTCGGCCTAGGTAAACAATTAATCGGGCAATCAAACGCCTTGGTTTCATCTGAAATTCAAGAAAAAACCGCCCGCCAAGTTTTTCAAGTTTTAGGTGAGCTAAAGGGCGGCGCGATGAAGTTTGGGCAAGCGCTTTCGGTATTTGAAGCTGCTCTGCCAGAAGAGATTGCTGCTCCGTACCGCGAAACGTTAACGAAGTTGCAAGAATCGGCGCCTCCACTTCCAGCTCGAGTAGTGCATCAAGTACTTGCAAAAGAGTTAGGGGAAGATTGGCGTGATAATTTCTCATCATTCACTGACAAGCCAGTTGCTTCAGCATCTATTGGTCAAGTGCATAAAGGTGTTTGGAAAGATGGACGAGTTGTTGCAGTTAAAGTGCAATACCCAGGTGCGGCTGAAGCACTTATTTCAGATTTAAATCAAATTCAACGATTTGCAAAAATATTTCAATTATTTATGCCAGCTTTAGAGATGGGACCGCTGCTTGAAGAGTTACGTGCTCGGATTATCGAAGAGGTTGATTATCAATATGAAGCGCAAGCACAACGCGCTTACGCAGCTGAATTTGATGGTGATCCAGATATCGCAATTCCAAAAGTTGTAATGGCAGCTGACAAAGTTCTAGTTAGTGAATGGTTAGAGGGAATTCCATTGTCCCGAATAATTGCAAAAGGGAGCCGCGAGCAACGCAACAATGCCGGTCTCAAGATTGCTCGTTTTCATTTCACTTCTCCGATGCGAGTTGGATTACTTCATGCAGATCCACATCCCGGAAATTTTAGATTGCTAGAAGATGGCCGCCTCGGGGTATTGGATTTTGGTGCGTGCAACAGATTGCCTAATGGCTTTCCTGAGCCTCTAAAAAATCTACTAAAGCATGCACTAGATGATGATGCCATTGGGCTTTATAACGGCTTTAAAAAAGATGGATTTATTCTTGCTGATGTTGATGCAGATGCAAATTTAGTTCTAGATTATTTATTACCACTTGTAGAACCACTACGAACAGAGAAATTTAAATATTCGCGGGAATGGTTACGAGATCAAAGTACTCGCGTTGGTGACCCACGAAATCCAACTGCAAAAATTGGGTTTCAATTAAATCTTCCACCTGAGTATGTATTAATTCATCGTGTGACCCTTGGAACCACTGGTATTTTCTGCCAACTCGGTGCTGAAGGGAATTTCCGAGATGAGGCGCTATCTTGGTTTCCAGAAATTGCGCCTTCGCTTAGCAAGTAATTGGCTTTAAATCTTTCTATGTAATTTCTTTTAAATAACTTTATTTTTCGTACTACTGCTTTCAGCGCACTTATTTTTCCCACTGTGATCTATCTGATCAGCTAAATGATCCCCTCAAATCAATTGTGGTAAATAAGTGCGCTGAAAATTTATGCTGCAGTACGTGGACGTCCGGGTGAACGCTTCGCAGCGACAATCTGTCCATCTTCAAATATCTCGCCACCCCAAACACCCCATGGTTCTTGACGTGATAGCGCTCCTTCAAGACAACGTGCGCGCATTGGACAAGCGGTGCAAAGATCCTTAGCGGTCTCTAACATCTCTTGTGAATCGGCGAAGAAGAGCTCAGGATCGACTCCGTGACATGGAAGTGAAAAACCCTCATCCTTCTTGTGCCCTGAATTCTCATTACGTGTTAACTCGTACACACCTACCTTTGTCTCTGCCCATCCTGGAACTAACAGTTCGTGAAATAAAACCGTCATTGCTCTCACCTTCCCTCATCTTGTATTGCGCGGCTCTTGCAATTTGCAAGTTATCCGTTTCTGCTGTTCTGCTGTTCTGCTGTTCTGCTGTTCTGCTGTTCTGCTGTTCTGCTGTTCTGCTGTTCTGCTGTTCTGCTGTTCTGCTGTTCTGCTGTTCTGCTGTTCTGCTGTTCTGCTGTTCTGCTGTTCTGCACTTACTATTTCGATTTTCCTTGTGCTACCCCACTGACTTTTCTGTGAATCTCCCTAATTTCTATCTCTGGAGTTACCTACCTAAGCGATGAAGGTTTTCTCCCAGAAAAAGAAAAGAGGGCCTGAATCCTTTTGGATTCGAGGCCCCCTGGGGTTTTCACTGGTGCTTAGCCAATGAACTCCAGGGTGCCACTAAATCCAAAATGCTTTGGATTGCTGGTGGCGTATGAATATGAACGCGCGAAATCGTTCGTACGCCAATTGGCAGTACGAATCGGTGTTGATGTAAGCGCTAGCGCTACAGACACTGTCGACCTCTTTCGTTTCATCTTCAAGCTCTGTTTAACCGCTTTCAGGCCATTTCTAGCCGCAAAAACTACTTAAACATAACTCCTTGGCTTTAGGGTAAAGCAGAGGGTGGTGATCTAGCAACTTAATAAACCCGCTCAACGGGGGCCCCGCTCAATACCCGCTTCACTTGAGCGGTAAGCCAGCCAGAAATCTGGAAGGGGTTCCAGCAAAAGATAGGTACAGCTCGTTTTTTGCTCTGGTAACACCGACATAAAACAGCCTGCGCTCTTCCGCAACTGCTGCAATACCTGCCGCTTCGCTTAATGTATTGCTGATTGCTTGCGAGATGGGAAGCACTCCTTCGCGTACCGCAGGAAGAAATACGTAATCCCACTCCAAACCTTTTGCAGTGTGCAGTGAAGTAATTGTTACTCCTATGGCCTGTGGCTCAATCGCATCTCTCTCCCGATTATCAAACTCATCCACAAAGGTGCGTAAATCAGCATCTGGCACATCCTGAACTAAATCATAAGCCAACTCATAAAGTAAAAATCTCGGATCATCACCTTTTGCATTATCTGGACTCCAACCGATTGAAGTTAAAACTTCAGAAATCGAAGTAAACAACGGTTGATGATCTGGTGTAGTTGAAAGATCTTTTAGCTCTTTAAAGTTTTCAGCCGGTGTCAGTTTCTTGCCTGATGAAGCAAGTGCAGCACCACGTAATAATCTAATCGCTTCACGAATTTCTGGAAGTGCAAAAAATGGGCGCTTACCAGCAAGAACTACTGGAGTTCCGGCAAGTGTTAAGACCCGTTCAAACTCTTGCACTTGATCATTACGTCTGAGCAAGATAGCGATATCGCGCGGACGCACTCCCGCACTTATTAAATCTGATATTTGGTGAGAAATTGTTTCAATCTCTTGTTGTTCGTCGCGATACTCTGTTAACTGCGGAGCGCGGTGTGCTTTTGTGGTCGCATTTCTTGTCGCAGATAGATCACGATCTTCAATTGAATTAGCAAGGTGAACGATATGTGGGGTTGATCGATAATTATTTGTCAGCCGCAGAATCTTTGCATCTGGATATTTTTGAGCAAACCCTGTTAAATATTGAGCAGTTGAGCCTGCAAATGAATAGATATTTTGGCTTGGATCACCAACGACACAAATTTCGTTACGTTTCCCTAACCAAAGATCCAAAACTCTTTGCTGTAATGAAGATACATCTTGATACTCATCAACTGTGAAGTATCGATATTGATCTCTAACTCTATCAACAATTGAAGTTCGCTCTTCTAAAATTGCTGAAACAAATAACAAGATATCTTCAAAATCTACTAATCCTCTTGATTGCCTGCGTTGATCATATGCCGTATAAATTCCTGCCATCGCTTCCACTGTTAATCCACTCGATAAAGTTCGCTCAGCCGCCATAGAAACAAAATCATCATGGTGAATTTGTTTGCCTTTAGCCCACTCAATTTCATCACTTAACTCTCTGATAAATGCTGGCTTTCCACTTAACCCCTCTTCGCGCGAAATTTCAGAAAGAATTTCGTATTTGCTATTAAGGATTTTTGGTAGTGGCCCACCAATAGCGTCTTTCCAGAAAAAAGTTAATTGACGCCAAGCAGCACTATGAAAAGTATGTGCTTGCACATTTGGTTGTCCCAAACCTCTTAATCTATTTCGTAATTGAGCGGCGGCTTTCGCGGTAAATGTCAGTGCAAGCACGCGATTTGGATCCATCACTCCACTTTCAATTGCATATGCGATTCGATGAGTAATGGCCCGGGTTTTCCCAGTACCTGCACCAGCAATAATCGCCACTGGTCCGCGAATCGCGGTTGCTGCTTCTTGTTGTTGTGGATCGAGATTAAGTAATAGTGCGTTGGCCTGTGCGCTCGAACCTTCTAGCGCCACGCTTCCACACCTTCTAATGGTTGCCCGTACCAAAGTTCAATCATTCTGCGCGCAATACTTATGCCTGGCGGAAGCAACAACTCACCAGATGCAATATCTGCAGCAATCTCTTCTCTTGTATACCAACGAATCGCTTCGATCTCTTCACCATCTGCTTCGGCAGCTTCAGGATTATCAGTTACCGCTGTAAATGAAAGCATGATTGATGCTGGAAATGGCCAAGGTTGAGATCCTAAATATTTAATTTCACTAAGCGAGACCCCTGCCTCTTCTGCAACTTCGCGAACAACGCAAGCTTCAAGAGATTCACCAGGTTCTAAAAACCCAGCAAATGTCGAAAATCTTTTAGCAGGCCAGATTTTCTGCCGCCCTAATAAAATTCGATCATCTCTATCTCTAACTAAAACTATCACTGCACTATCTGTTCTTGGATAGTGCTCTGCTTCGCAAGTCGGACACTTTCGAGTTGATCCACCTAAAATAGAAATAGTTGGTTCGCCACACCTTGCACAACGTGGATGTACATCGTGCCAATTTGCAAGAGCAACAGCATGCATCACTGCACCAATTTCAAGATCATTTAATAATGTGCCAACTTCTCGCAGTGAAACTAAATTTTCAGTTCCTTGTGGAAATGGTGCATTGATTGCAAAAAATGGTTGACCATTAGGAGCAAGGCCAAGAAAAAATCTTTCAGCAACTGATGCAGCAAACTCTGGTGATTTGATTTGCGCGCTATCTGGCTCCAAATAAATCAAACCACTGAGTGAGGAATCAGATTTATTTTGGTTTGGTTGGGCTAGCTGGTTTGCTTGGCCTGATTGGTTACTTTGGCTTCCGCCATCACTCCAACTAAATTTTCCTTGATTTACTTGAAATATTTTGGCTTTAGCGAAGAGCTCATCCAAAGTTTGATCCGAGGTACGCAAATGGGCGGCGCGATCAAGGAGTGAGCGTGCAAGTGCTAAATTTTGGAGTTCTGAGGCCATAAGTGGCGAGCCTATCCAATCCACCCCTACGGTTCACAGATGAAGATCGGCTCCTGGAACCTCCTGCATGGGATGGCCATCCCAGAAGGTGGGACGTCGGCAGAAAAGTTACTCAAAGCGGCTGAGTTGATCGATTTAGATCTACTCGCCCTGCAAGAAGTCGATTTCTTTCAAGATCGCAGTAACAGTGTTGATCAAACCGCTTTGACCGCCCAAGGCATGGGGGCGCAATTTTATAACTTCACTCCCGCAATCTTTGGCACTCCTGGCGAGCAATGGAGCGCTGCTGAGTTAATTAAATCAAATAGATCAAGTGACCCAAGCTACTCGACTGAATTAAGTGCTGAAAGCAAAAATTATTTAACAAATCAAAATAGTGCATATGGAATTTCAATTATTTCAAAAATTCCGATTAATGAAATTTGCCTTTTAAAGTTAGGAAGATCACCTGTTGGGATTCCTTTACTGGTTCCAAATGAGAATAAGGGAAAAATGCGTCCAAGAATGATTTATGTTTCTGACGAACCCCGAATTGCCCAAGCCGCAATTCTGCAAAATGGCATCACCGTAATCAACACACATTTGTCATTTGTCCCTGGAGTAAATGTTCGGCAATTACAAGTAATAAAAAAATGGGCTGAACATTTGCCGGGGAAAAAAATATTGATTGGGGATTTAAATTTAATAGGGAAAATTCCAGCAAAAGTTCTGGGATGGAATCAATTGGTGGAAGCAAAAACTTATCCTTCGTGGAAGCCACGGATCCAATTTGATCATGCACTCTCAGCTGATTTCAAAACTTCTGAAATTGAGAGATTAGAAATTCCTAATCTTGGAGTCAGCGATCACTTGCCAATTGCTTTTGAAATCTTATAAAAACATAGCTGCTGACGTGATATTGAAAGTTAAAGAGTTGGAACTTGATCAATTAAATTTATTAAGCCATCTCGATCTAGTAAATCTGCCGGTCTAATTGTTTCTTGTGACGAAACGTAATGAAATGCTGCTCCAACATCAGATAGGTTGCAATTGGCAATTTCAGCGTAAGCAAGTCGATACATAGCTAATTGAATTGCCGCCAATTCAAGTTCTCGTCCACTTTTTGCTGATCCGGTTTTCCAATCAACTACTTCAAATCCACCCGTAGGAGTTGAATAAACTGCATCCATTCTGCCCCGCAGTAAAACTCCAGCGATCGTTCGCTCAAAAGGAACTTCGACCGCAATTGGTGAACGAACTCCCCACTCGCTGGCTAACCATTTTTCCTTTAATGAGGAGAGCACGCTCTCATCAAAAGCACCTTCATCGGCGCTTCCGGGAAGTTCATCTTCATCCAAAAGTGCAACATCTCCGAATCTTTCTTCCAGCCAACTATGAAAAGCTGTTCCGCGGCGGGCGATTGGGTCTGGCTTAAATGGAAGTGGTCTTCTAATTCGAGCCGCAAACTCTTTTTGATCTGTCGCGAGTGCAAGTAACGCTGAAACTGATAAACGTGGTGGAAGTTTGACAATGATTTCACTCTTGTCACGGGCTTGCTCCTGAAGCGCTAATTCCACACCATTTTTTAGTTCTAAAATCTTTTGATCTAATTTATCGTTTTCTGAAATTATTGAAAGGTCGGAATTATTATTTTGTAATGCTTTTAATAGCGTTTCAAAGTTAGGCCGACGTTTACCAAGTGGATCAACCGGCCATTGCGCACTCTTTGGATTCACTAAACCAGGATTTTCTGGATCAGTTGGTGGTACATCGATCTCGCCGGCAACTTCTCCACCAATTTTTACGACTTGATTAAATACATCTTTGTATAACGAGCTCGGTGGTACGAAATTTTTTCCATTTCGCCACCACGAAGTAGTACAAAATAGATGGCTACGCGCTCTGGTGACCGCAACGTAAGCCAACCGTTGTTCTTCGTCACCTTTGCGATCATTGCAATATAAGTGATACTCCTCGATTTCATCACGTACATCTTTTGTCGTAATACATCTTTTTAATTCAAGTGGTTTGAATCGATCCCGATCTAAACGAAGAGGGAATGGCACTGTTCCTTCATCTTTAAGCCAATTCTCCCCAGATTTATCTGATGGGAACACACCCTCTGCTAATCCTGGCAAAACTACTAGATCCCATTCGCCACCTTTTGCACCATGGACTGTCAGAATCTGCACAACATCTTTTCTAACTTCTACTCCACCGGCGCGCAGACCCCCTTCTTCGCGATCTGCCACATCTATCCAAGTTAAAAATGAACTCAGTGATCCACCCTGGCTATAAAAATTATTTGCTTCATCAATAAATCGATCTA